>OLQJ01000056.1_pt1 | contig 99684 bp, 156 predicted proteins | sample 1673231 | NCBI WGS metagenome assembly OLQJ01 (sample SAMEA3136769, study PRJEB25190) | human gut metagenome | biome: human gut; feature: human-associated habitat; material: faeces | place: Austria | collected 2013
CGGAACATAATAAGTTGAGGACTATCCTACGCTTAGGACTAATAAGTATAACATGATTCAGAAGTTCACTATTGCATTAGTATATGGAAGGTTGTTATACTGCATGATTTTAAAGTCTGCACTAATACTACTATAACCGACTCCTTGTACTAATAAAAATTAGTCCGTCTCCTTGTTTATAGATAGATATAAGCCCCACATGCTTGTCAAGGATTCTCACCTTAAAGAGGAGAGTATGATTATCCTTTGAACATACTCTCTGGCTTACTGAAAAATGTTATAGGACAGCCACGTCCCTGGATTTTACTTTGTACACTAGCTTTTTCTTCCTATACGGTACATGTCTTTGATTTCTCTGCACTAATACTTAGGTATAAACCTAACTATAAAAGAATTTCCAGAATACTATTTGCAACTATTATTCCTTCTATTGAGATATAGGTTTATTTATATGCGCTCCTAAGATATAAGCCCCACAAAGTTGATACTGATTCTCACAGTATAGGTGCAGTATTTCTACTGCATTAACTTTATTATATTTATGCCAACATTATAGAGTAAGCGCATTAATATAGTTATGGAAAACACCACTATAAGCTATGCTAAGAGCTGTCTGATATAAGACCTCATTTTCTCTTACTCTATTAACACTTAGAATATTACATCTGACCGTAATATATTACATTTGCCTGTGAAGCGCAAATAACTAAGAGAGATACTTATTGTTCAGTTAGTATCAGACTGTCAAGAACCTCATTAAGCCTATCGAGGTAATAGCTTTTCCCATTTATACTTGCTTTGGTTAGTTGCTACTAAAGGATGCACTCACAGCGAACCTAACTGTGCCCTACCACGTGGTTTTACCTATCATATCTATTTGTGCATAATAAATATGATAGCTTCTTTGACTCTGCATTTTATATAACTGATAGTTACTTAAACAGACTTGTCACTGTCTACGGTAGCATTAAAGAAGAAAGTATAATAATATAGTCCTTAGCGTTACCTAAGTCTTTATAAGGGCATACCTAACTTATATTATTATACTTTAATGTGGTTAAGCTATGTTTCACAACATATGTAGATAATTTGCATTTCATAGAATAATTACTTTGCGAATAAATGTGCATTTTACACCTAAAACTTACAAATAGGAATTCTCTACTCTGGCGTTATGACTCTAGAAATCAATGTTGTAGTAGCTAAGCATTTACAAGGATAGTCCTAAACCTATTTGTAAGAAACTGGTGCCCTCAATGTCTTGGGATTGTTACACAACTCCGTAGCTTACGCTACTCCGAAGTTATTGAGTTTTTTAAAGTAACAGACTATTCTTATTCCCGGTCTGTCAGCGGTAACACGTTGTCGGTCTCTGTGTTAATAAGGTAATGGTTGACCTCCTTGTGGCGCTTGTGTGAAGGTTGGTTGTTGACCTTGTGCTGTAGGAGCTGGAGCAGGTTGTACTACTTGTCCTCCAACTATTTCAGGTTCTGGAGTAGTTGGCATAAGCTGAGGAGCTTTATCTTCTTCAGCTGGTATACAATAAGCACTGAATGCTCTTTGTCCTACTTCTTCAGGAGAACCTCCACGTATCCATTGTTTTTCTCCGAATTCGTCAATGTAATATTGACAGAATATACGTAATGTGGTGTAAAGAATGGGTTTTCCACCTTTCGATACAAGTGAACCAGCTTTGATTGCTTCAGTAGCTGGTCGAGTTGCTGTTGCAGGTCTTGCTGGATGGTCTGACAGATGTTGTTTGTAGAACTTCTGTGGCGGACACCAGTCAATCCAACATCCTGTTACATACTGTAATTCTTCAGGAATTGGTTGGTCTGCTTGTGCTGTTCCTCCATGTTGAATTGATAACAATGGGGTAAGCATGTTTACAATGGGTTGAATGAAACAAGTAAATGTTTGTGGTTCTTCCCAAATACACATTACATTCTGAAGCTTAGCGACTACATATTTAGTGCCTGCATTTTGCTTGCCTGCTTCAACTGTTTTGATTAACGGTTCGATTAATTTATAACGTGCCATGACATGATACAATTACCTATACATTGTGAGGTTTTTTGGTGATTGTTAAATATAGCTATATATTACTTGATGAGGTAATACATTAAAAAAGGAGAGTGTAAGATTTAGTGCGTGTGTTTTCACATAAACAACTGCTTAATCCGAAGCCTTATTTTTTAACGGTCTTAGACCTCGGCTTGGTTTTTCATTAAGTTCTTACGTCGATGAAAACACTATACAAGTTCCTCTTTCACTTCTCCCAATGGTTGGCAGCTGTGCCTGATTTGCCTCCTGTGCGCAGCCTTTGTGGCAATACTGTGTACTCAGTATCTGTTCTTACGAATACGTTTGTACTCTTCTACCATTTCATGTAATACATTGTTAGTAGTTACAAATATAGTGTAATTAGCACTAACAGTGGCAGAGTCATATAACTCAGGATGAGATATTATCTTGAACGACTCTTTGAGTGTTGCAATCTCATTAGGGAACAGCTTTCTATAAGGATAGTAAGACAGCATGATTAGCCAATAGCCGATGTATAGTTTGATTTTGGACATATATAAAGTTTTTAAAGTTAATAATCAGCAAAAAAGGGAAGACCACATTGTGGTCAATCCCAATTAAACCAAGAGTCAGCATACTCCTCATCACTGTCAGAAGGAGTAAAAATACAATCTGATAACATAAGCTTATGAATTACAGTTAATAATGCAAAGTCTGGCAGTAGTAGCTGATTTGTATCCTGTTGCTAAAGTATAGTAACACAGATAACAACTACCCGGGGGCTTCCCGATTTCTAACAGCGGTGGGGGATTTGCTGGTGGGTATTCTACACGCGCGGGGGTATACTATATAATTATTTTTCTACACACGCAGACTTTCTTTATAAAAATTTTTTTGTTAAAAATTGTTAAAATATTGAAGTTAAATAGCCATAATTGTTGTTAATAAATGTTAAAGAAATGGTAACTAACACATAGTATGAGACGTTTATAGGGGAGTAAGAGGGGTTACTAATACAGACTAATAAGTTCTATATCATAAGTAAGCCATTATAATTACTCTTACTTTAGATAACACTATACTTAAGATAATACATATGAATAAAGTAAATAAGATAGATAAGGCTTACTCTGGTAAGATAGTATATCATGGTAATAAACCATATCAGTTAGTACCAGAGTTGAAGAAAGGTATGTGTGAAGGTTGTAGTTTGTATAATAGTAGTTGCCCTACTAGAGTTACTGGTTACTGTACTCAAGGTTATATACTTAAGAAGATTATACTATGACAGTAGAGTTAGATAGAGATGACTTAGTAAATCTTATCATAGGATGCAGTGGTCCTTATTATACTATAATGGATAAGTATAATGAAAAAGGATTAAATCTAGGTCATTATGTAGGTGGATTTGTAGACTCTTGGAGATGGAACGATAAGTGTAGTTTTAAAGATTTAAACGAAGACCAACTTTGGGAGATATACTTAGATATAAAGAAATCATGGAAGTAAAAGAAATAATAGATAAAGTATATGAGACTATAGACAGTCTATACGAAGATGGTAAATTAAGACCTTATATGAGAGTATATGTAGACAAAGATATTATACCTGAAATGTTTAAATCTATAACTGGTACTTACACAGACAACAATCCAGATACTTATATTTTTAAGTATAGAAGTACTTATAATACTGATATAGAATTTGTAGGTATTGATAGTAATTTGATGAATAGTAACCTTGTATACTTTGTAGATGGAGAATAAAAAGATAGTAGAATATTATCCTTCAAATGAAGGTTTGAAGAATATTTACAGCAAGTTCCTAAAATTCGGTAGTATTGAAGACCTCGACAATTTAATTCTTCTTTATACCAACGATATAAGAAAAAAGGTGATAGACTCTTATATAGAAGACGGGAAAGATGAAGAGATGGCTCAATTTATAGTTGATTACTTTGAATATATTTATGGAAAACGAGGGGAAGAAGAATGATTTTCAAGACGGTAAGCTGAGATGGGATTTGCTGCCTTTAGAAGAAATTGAAGATATAGTTAAAGTATATACATCTGGTGCTAATAAGTATGGTGAGAATACTTGGCAATTATTAGATAATGGTTATCAGAGATATAAAGCTGCAATGTTAAGGCACTTACTTGAGTATGAGAAAGGTAATAAGGTTGATGAAGATACAGGTTGTCAACATTTAGCCCAAGTAGCTTGGAATGCAATAGCTATGCTTTACTTAGATAAACACGGAAAAGGAAAGGAGATAAAAGAATGAGTTTTTGGTTTGGTGTTATAGTTGGCATACTTAGTATGTATACTATATATAAAGTTAAGGAGAATTTAAAGTTATGACGTTATATGATCCAGAATTAGCTGAGATAATAAGGAAGGGTACTCCAGTAGAGATACAAAGTAAATAGTTTATAATAGAGCCTTCCAGGGGTGGTAGATGTGATGGCTGTTACTTTCAAAACCAATTGAGATGTCCAACAAGAGCTGTTACGTACTGTACTTCTAATGGTGGTAACATACTCAAAGAATATGATAGATAGAGAAGCATTGGCTAAAGAGTGGGAAGAATTACTAAAAGAATCTAGTAAAATACAGAGTAGGATTAAAGCCTTAGATTTAGCCTTTAGATCTACCACAGATGAACTAGCTGAGTTATACTTAAGAGAAGATATTACTGGACCAGTAAAAACTTGTATTGAAGGAATAGACCATGTTTTATTTGATCTAAATCAGAAAGTATACCTGGTCAAGAAAGATAAAGGCATATTACGTTTATATTCTACTGTTAGTTATAGTAAATATATTAACATGGAAAAGGAAACAAAACGTAATTGCTAACGTTATAGTAATAAACCAAGTTTGAAGAATATGAGTGACGAAGATAAGATATTAGAAACAGTCTTAAACAGACTGAACTACAAGTTCCTTAAAGATGTTCTAGTAAAACCATTAGAACCTATAATGGTTACTAAGGAATTTACAGAACAAGTTCCTACAGGGGAAGTAGATGAAGAAGGCTTTAATAAGTACGAGACAAAGACAGAGACTAAAGAAGTAGAATCTGAATATGGTACTGGTATTGTATTAGCCCTTCCCACTTGTGTAGCAGAACCTGAATTTAAAGTAGGGGACAAAGTAGTTTACAATAAAAAGTTCTCTAAGGACTTTGATTTATTCAAAGATAGTCAGTTAGTCAAACCATTTGATGTAATTGCTGTTTGCGAATAAGAAAAAGATTTAATTTCAAGCATAAACGCCCAACCTACTTGAAAAATAAGCTTTTTCATATAAAAAACATATTTTTAAATATTATCTGATAGTTAACCCCAGTCTCACGCTGGGGTTTTCTATTATATGTTAATGAAATGTTAACAAATGTTAAAAAGTATTAACAGTCTATTAACAAAGACGTTTTAGTGTCATGGAAGATAAATGTTGGCTATTAGCAATACTGATCGGAGTATTAGTAATGTGGGCCTGTAAAAAGTTAGAAAAATGATGTCAGATTATAAAGTAATTAAAGATTGTGGGTTACTTAAGAAAGGTGACCTATTGTTTTGGAACGGAATGGAAGAAGCATATACTTTAGATGAGTCTAAGGATGGTTGTGAGCGTTCCATCATGATCAATGATAAGCTTGCAGAGGAACTGTATAACGACGGTTATTTTACTACAATTGCTACTGATAAGTCAATTGTTAAAGATACTGTTGATTTCATTGATAATTTAATTGAACAGTACAAGAGTGATTTGCTGGAAGTACAGAATAAATTTGAAAAAGGTGAAGTACAACCTTGCGTAAAAGTAGAATCCGAAACAGTACTGTACAATTTGATTAAGTTGGCTAATAGTATTAAAGGTAAATTGGAGAATGAATAAATTAGTTAAAGGTGTCTCTAAAACTGATTTATACAATGAATTCTTGAAAAGCCTAAACGGTATATTAGATCTTACTGACAGGGAGTTACAATTACTATCTACATTTATATAGTTAGATATAAATACACCAAAACTCCCTAACATCAGTAAGAATGTGATAAGTACTGAAAATAGAAAGTATATCAGAAAAACATTAGGTATTACTCCTGATAACTTAAGTAGATATATAACTAAGTTTAAGAATCAAGGTATACTTGTCAAAGGCAGAGTAGAAGATGAAGTAATGGTAAATAAAGCTTTAATACCAGAAGTAATCGGTGATAGAGTACAAATAACAATAGTGTTAAGATTAAATAAAGATGAAAGTACAATCAACAATGCTTGAACCAGGTTCCATTATAGTTTGGAAAGATTATAATTTCCTTAAGAAAGCTTGGTATGGTCTATGGAATAAGCATTTGCCTTACAATAGGTTTACTCTTATTACTCAGAAAACGGAGTTACTAAGTATTAATGGAAATTTTGATAACGAAACAGCAATATACGAACCTATACGTAAGTATAGTAAATTAGAAGCTAATAAACTAGCTATAATAGCTAATGACTTACATTACTCTAGTAATTGGTCGGATATAGCAGATGTTATTAATATAATTAGACCAAATACTATCAGTGGACCTATTACTCTAAATGAATGTAGATATTATAAAAGAGTAAAGTTCAATGAAAGATCAACCCAGTATATATACTAAACTAAGTAATAAGTACAACTTACCTTATTAGATCATCGAAGTAATATGTAATAGTCCTTTTAGGTTTACTAATGAAGCTATAACTAATTAGGATAATAAACCTATCAGATTTACTTACTTGGGTAAAATTAAATTAAAGAAAAGATATGAAGAAAATACTTAATACATACGATCCTGTAATTTATCCTAGAAAGCTATGGGTAGCTAACTATGCTGAAGGTTTAGATAAGAAATTCGTATTTTGTAATATAGAAGACTTTAACATAGTTAATGAAGATACCTATAAGAGCTTAGTAGAAGAGTTTTATGAAGAGTATACTGCGGCAGTTACAATACCAGTACACTACAAAGCTACAGGAGAAGCAGGTGTATTAGTAGTTATTTTTAATCCAGATAATCTTGAGGATGCAATAAATACCATTGCTCACGAAGCTACACATGTTACAGATTACATGTATGATTCATTAGGTTTGTCAGCAGAATGTTTTCATAGAAATGAAAACTATGCATATTTACTTGGATGGGCTGCAGGCTCTATAAGTAGTAGTTTAATTAAATTTAAAGAAGAAAATGACTAAAGAAGAAAGCATTGCAATGTGGAAAGTAGAGAAAGCTCATACAGACAAGAATCTACTTACAAAGAAAATGAACAAACTCTTTGACTTAGTAGAAGAGTTGATTATGAATGGAGATCTTATGTATGATCAGTTTAGTGGTGATATGCTAGATGAAGTAACTACTACTATTATAGAAAATGGTAAGAATGAAACTAACTTAGATAGAGCTGCACAGATTGATCTTATATGTGAGAGATTATATGAAAAATATACGAAGCAACATAACAACTCAGAGTCTGGAGAAGGAGATAATGGAGTTCTAGCAGATAATACAGAAGTATCAGATGAATCCGGAGTATGTACATCCGAAGATACCTCTGACACTAGCATAGAGCATACTACAGAAATTGAGTAAAGAATATTATTTGGGTTACAGAATAGATTAAAAATTAGACATTATGAATAAATATATTTTAACTGAGCAACGTGCACTTATAAAGCTTGATACAGAAACACTAAAGGTCAATAGTATTGGTGCTTCATATAATGTAGGTTATATATGGCTTATCGAAGAAGACGGAGTTATTACTTACTTTGACAAAGAATACGAAGTAAAAGCAGGTAATGTAGTGATGTTGATGTATCGAATTGGGGATGAGGAACACGGTGATATCATTGTAATTGATAACAAAGATCTTACTAATCACTACGAACGTAGAAAAAAATACTACGAAGAGCAAAAGGTCAGAGAGAAAGCTAAAGATTGTTGCTGTGACTGTGAATGTGTATCTCAAAGTTGCTAATTATGGATAAATTATTAATTGATTAGTATGGTACTAAGACTCTGTATAATACAGAGACTAATTCCATCAAAACTACACCCTCAGACTTTGATGTTAGATGTGCATTCTTTGCTGAATAGGACGGACAGATAATTACTGAAACCGAAGTAGTAGACTATAATGCAGGTGATTTAATACTGTACTTTGTACATTGGAACGGTGTTGATTATGATACTAAAGCAGTAATATGTACTGATATAGTCGCTAAGGATGACATCAGCAGATGGTTCAAAAGTCTGACTAAGAAGACCGAATCTAATGAAACTATTTGATATTCAAGGAGGTAAAGTAATTATTCATTCAGATGCTTTAGGTATCCCGTGCTTTAAGAAAGTATGGGATGCTGATAAAGCAGATAAAGAATATGCTACTAAAGTAATCAGTTATATAGTACTAATGAACAAATGGAATAGCCCATATGTTCAAAGTATGGAGGCTGAAACTAGAGAGCCCAAACTCAAAAAGGAAATATTTGGTGATGAAAACTACCAACTTACTGCTGAAGAAATTAGCTGTGAAAATGACTATAAAGTATTCTGTCATACTCGTACGTTGGAGATGCTTGATAACATGAGATTAAAGCTAGATAGTATCAGTAAGTATTATAAAGAGTCCCTTGACGATACTCTTGATGAAAAGAAAATTAAAGACCTATTAGCTGGTATGACATCGGTAGGTAATGTACTTAAAAGTATTGATACTCTAGAGAATATGGTTAAAGCTGAAGAAGTAGCCATAGGTAAAGTTAAAGGTGATGCCAAGATTAATCCTTATGAGTTGGCGAGATAATACAGCAAAATGCAACCTAATTTAAACAACACGTTTAGAACAATATAAAGATAAATTATGAAAGCACAATACGATATTACAATTGATTTGACTAAAGGTCAGGAAGAATTCTGGAGACAGATTGATGAAATAGACAATATTCTGAAGCCTAAAAAGGGTTTATGGAGCAGAATCAAAGCTTGGTTCAAACGATAATTTTGATGGCCTAACGTGGGGGCTTAATACCCACGTAACTAACGGCGCGTGATGTACGATAGCATGGACGGTCTCTAAAACCGTGTGGCCTCTGAAGCCGACCGGGTGGGTTTGACTCCTACCGCGCCGACCAATTTTAAATCTTGAGAGTATGCAAGGTGTATATCAATTAGGACCAGATAGATTTAAATACTTAGCTGGTCATACTATCGCTGGTAATAAGGTTTTCTTCATATACAGGGAAACTGACCTAAAGGGTTTACTAAAAGCGGTAGAAGAATTTAAGAAATAAACTAAGTGAAGTATGGCGCGCATACAACGTAACCACCTGAGTCCCTGTCTAATTCTAGATGTAGTCAACACGCAGGTCCGAATCGTAAGTCGGGGAGTTTGACGTAGTATCTCCTACAAACTACGTGCACTGTGAGGATTTGGACATATTAGTACAATTAAAGAATGAGGATGTCTATTAAATGTGTTAATATCGCTAGTTCGATTCTAGCCCTCACAACCATGGAAAAGTTAAGAGATAAAAACGTACTTATTGAAGTACAAGGTAAGAGTTACTGGCTTGATAAAGAAGCCTACGACAAGATGAAAGAATGGGTAAAAAAGAGAGAACTTGAATTTCCAAAAAGATGGTTGACTTTAACAAAAAAATAATCAATTCAAATAAATTTCGACAACCTGCCTTGTAGTTTCTAGCTACAGGGCATTATTGTTAGTATCCTGAAGGTACCTCGGAATACTTCAAATACTGGGACGAAGAACAAGATAGATGTATTAATGGTTATACTGCTGATGATGGCGATTTCATCAGTGGCTATAACTATTTTTATTTAAATTACTGTCCTATATCCCGTATTGTTAATCATATTACTACTGATAAAGATGGCAGTACTGTAGTAAAGCGTATAAATGAAGTTAGTTTTCCAGACTTCTGGGACTATGACTATTACTATTTTAATGCTGTTCAAGAAGCAGAAACAGTGGGTAAACATCTATGTCTACTTAAATCAAGACGTAAGGGTTTCTCTTACAAAGGTGGTTCTATGGCATGCCGTAATTTCTATTTGATACCTAATAGTAAAACATTCATATACGCATCTAATAAGCAATACTTAACAGATGATGGTATTCTTACTAAAGCATGGGATTACATGGACTTCATAGATAAGAATACGGCTTGGGGTAAGAAACGTAGTGTTAATACTCAGATGCGTAGACGAGCTGGTTTCTATACTAAAGACGATTATGGTAATGTAATAGAAATGGGTTACAAGTCAGAGATTATCGGTGTTACTTTGAAAGATAATCCTGATGTAGTTCGTGGTAAGAAAGCCAACCTTATTATGTTTGAAGAGGGTGGTTCTTTCTCAGAATTAGGTGCTGCATGGCAGATTGCTAGACCTTCTGTAGAAGTAGACGGTATAGCCTTTGGTACAATGATTGTATGGGGTACTGGTGGTGATGAAGGCTCTGCATTCGAGACCATGAAAGACATGTTTTATAACCCAGACGGTTATAACTGTTTAGGTTTTGATAATATATGGGATGAAACAGCGACTACTAACAAATGTGGTTTCTTTGTACCTCAGTATACCAATCTAGATATACGTGATAAAGATGGTAAGCGTATATACATGGATGATGATGGTAATACGTTTAAAAAGAAATCATTAGAACATATATTAGCTGAAAGACAAGTAGTAATAACTAATGCTACTAGTAATGCAGCTGTAGACCGTTATGTTGCAGAACGTCCCATTACTCCGGCTGAAGCTATGCTAGAATTTAATGGTAATATATTCCCTAAAAAGGAATTACAGGAATAGTTATCATTACTTAGGACTAATAAGAAATTATAGAACCATAAACAAGTAGGAGACTTGATTCAACAACCAGATGGAACTATTAAATGGGTAATTAAGAAGACTGGAGATATAACTCATTATCCATTAAGAACCAAAAGAGATGAAGTTACAGGGGCTTTAGTAGGTGATGATCCTACTGGTTCTATAGTAATATGGGAACACCCTAACAAAGACGCTAGTGCAGGTCTTTATATAGCTGGTATTGACTCATATGATTATGACGAATCAAGTACCACATCTCTTGGTTCTTGTTTTATATATAAGCGTATACAATCTATAGAACAATATTCTGATATTATAGTTGCTGAATATACAGGTAGACCTAAATCAGCAGAAGAGTTCTATGAGAATGTAAGAAAATTATTGCTGTATTACAATGCTAGAGCAATGTATGAGAATCAAAATAAAGGTATCTTTGTTTACTTTACTAATAAGCATTGTGACTACTTACTAGCTGATTAGCCTGATATTATAAACGATATTGTTGGCAACTCTAAAGTAAACCGTAAGAAAGGTTGTCATATGAATAAGTAGATTAAACAATGGGGAGAAGGTTTAATAAAAGATTGGTTAAATGATGAGAATTCAGCTGGGAAAAAGAATCTATATAATATAATGTCTGAGCCCCTACTTGAGGAATTGATTGCTTATAATGATGTTGGTAACTTCGATAGATGTTTAACGAAAGGTACTTTAATCACAACGGATAAAGGAGATGTACCTATAGAAGAAATATGCATAGGAGACTTAGTATTAACAGACAAAGGCAATTATAAACCTGTTACTTGGACAGATAAGCACGTTCATGACGGTAATATCGTAACTCTACAGTATTCTGGAGATTATTAGAAATTAATTTGTACAGATAACCACCCTATCTTGGTTAAGTATACAGATAAATTATCGCATAAGTTCAGAAACTTAAACAGTCTAAGAGAGAACTTTCTAAGAGCAGATCAATTAAATTATAAATATCAATTTGCACTAGTACCTAAGAGAAGTATTGAGAGTAAACCAAGAACTATAAATGACAGGATGTTATATTTACTTGGATGGATAATGGGAGATGGATATTGCAAACCTAAGAGTAACGAAGTAAAAATAACATACTAGTTAGATCAACTGAAATGTGCAGAATAGTGTAAACAAATAATTGAAGAATTTGACGACTCTGTTCCTTGTAAAATAGTAAAAGATAAATCTAAAAACTGTTACAGATTATTTGTGTATTCTAAAAAATTACATAAGTTAGCAACTAACTTTGGTTGTATACCAAATAATAAGAAAATTAATTACACAGTATATAATAATCATGCGGATCTAATACCGTTTGTATTAGGTTTATTAGAAGCGGATGGACATTAGAAATATAATGTAAATTACGACGGTAGTAATAGAAACGCTATAGAAATATCTACCATTTACGAAGAATTATTAAGACAAGTAAGACAGATATTAATTGATAATGGTATTTACTCTACTATTAGAGAAATAAAGCCTAGGAATGGTAAAAAATAGGTTAATTTACAAATAAATGGAGAGTATGTTCATAAGTTATTGGATTATTACTCTTATGATGAACCTAATTCTAGTTACCCGATATTTTCGTATAAGTTTAAACAAATAGAGTATAAATATACTAAATCTGTATGCCTACAGGACAGTAGAGGTTTCTGGGTGCCAATTAAGCTATTAGAAAGTAAAGAAACTACTGATACTGTGTATAATATAGAAGTACAAGATGACCACACTTACGTTGCAAACGGTATAGTTACCCACAACTGTATGGCTCTAATTCAAGTAATGATTTATAGAGAACAGCTCTATAATGTCAAAGTAAAAGAAATAAAAAAGGAGAATAGAAATAGGGTATTATTTGAAGGCCCTATCTTTACTCAACAGTGGTTTCATGACGATGAACCTACTGATAATATCGAAGCATATATGTTTTAATTATGAAGAATATTAATCAATTTCCTTTGTAGAGATTACCTATGTCTAAGAAAACATAGGACTGGAAAGAGTCTTGTGTTGACTATATTATAGGACATAGTCAAGGTGGTTCTAGAAATGGTAATACTAGAACTCGCAAAGAGGAAATGTAGACATACTATGACCTTTACAATAGTATATATAATGAAAAGGATCTTAAGTATGTTACTAACCCCTTTAAACAGCAAGATGGTTTCCCTGCAATGGCTTAGGATTATAATATAATTAAGCCTAAAATAGACCTATTATTAGGTGAAGAAACTAAAAGACCATTTAATTTTAGAGTAGTACGTACAAGTGATATAGCTACTAGTGAAATGTAGGATAAAGCTAAACAAATGCTTATAGACTACATACAAGCTACTATCATGAGTAGACTAGGCCCTGAAGAACAGGACAGATACCAAGAAGCATTACAATCAGGTGAAGTAATGCCACCAGAATAGATACAAAAGTACATGAGTAAAGACTATAAAGATATAGCTGAGATAACAGCATATCATAGTCTAAACTATTTGAAGAACAAGTTGAATATTACTCATGAATTCTATAAAGGTTGGAAAGATGCTCTAGTTGGTGGTGAAGAGATATACTACGTAGGAATAGTAAATGGAGAGCCTCATTTAGAGAGAATAAATCCTATTTATTTTGACTATGATACTGATACATCTGATCTTGAATTCATACATGAAGCACAATGGTGTTGTTATGAGATGATTATGTCTGTTACTGAAGTATATGACAGACTATATGATAAGATGTCAGAAAAGCAATTGAATGACCTGCTGGACATGATGGATGATAGTTCTAAAGGTGGCATAACCCCCGAAGTAAGAAAAACATCTTTAGACTATCCTCACATCAAAACTCATAGTATTAATGGGTTTGCTGCTAATCCATTTGAAGAATCTAATAATGTGCACGTATGGCATTGTTGTTGGAAATCACTTAAGAAGATTGGCTTTGTAACAATAATTAATCCAGAAACAGGTATGCCTGAAGACTATCAAGTTGATGAAACTTATAAGGTAACGGGCAACGAAATCAATGTAGAATGGAGATGGATTATTGAAGTTTGGGAAGGATATAGAATAGGTGAGGATCTATATGTCGGTATAGAACCACTTGAGTATCAACATGTATCAGCAGATAATCCTAATTCACAAAGACTGCCATATACAGGAGTAATATACAATAATACTAACAGTAGACCACGTAGTCTTGTTAGTATGATGAAGCCATTACAATACATGTATATCGTACTTTGGTATCGTCTTGAATTAGCTATGGCTAGAGATAAAGGTAAAGTAGTTACTATGGATATTACTTAGATACCTAAGTCTATGAATATAGATGTAGCTAAATGGATGCATTACTTATCAGCACTTGGAGTTAACTTTGTTAATCCATATGAAGAAGGGTGGGATATACCAGGACGTGAGGGTGGTAAACCATCCCAATTCAATCAGATATCTGCTTTAGATCTTACTATGGCTAATACTATTGATCAATACATTAATTTAATGGACAAGATCGAAAGTATGTTATCTGAGATATCAGGAGTAAGTAAACAGCGTGAAGGTTCTATTGCATCTAATGAATTAGTAGGTAATGTAGAACGTTCCGTAGTACAATCTGCTCATATTACTGAACCTTGGTTCTGGACACACAATTAGGTAAAGAAAGAGTGTATTACTATGTTATTAGATACAGCTAAATATGCTTGGAAAGATAATAAGACTTGCATATAGTATGTATTAGATGATGCAACCAGAACATTCTTAACTTTATCTGATGATTTCTTCTATGAAGATTATGATATATTTGTAGAAGATACTACTAAGAATCAACAGCAGATTGAAGCTCTTAGAAATCTTATGCAGCCTGCTATGCAAAATGGTGCTAGTTTGCTTGATATTGCTGAAATCATCACCATGGATAATGTTACTATGATCAAGAATAAACTTGAAGAAATAGAACAGAAAAGAATGGAACAACAACAACAAATGGAACAAGCACAAGCAGAAAGAGAACAGCAATTAGTTCAAATGCAGAATGAGGTTAAGGAAGAAGAACTTATGCTTAAAGAAGCTGAATTAGATATTGAAAAATATAAGATTGATACAGATGCTTCTACTAAGATTACTGTTGCCCAGATCAATGCGTATAGAGGTTCTGAAAACATGGATCAAGATATGAATGGTATACCTGATCCTATAGAAATAGGTAAACAGGCAATTGAACAACAGAAAGTAAATTCTGATGCAGCATCTAAACAGTTTGAGTTGAATAATAAGAAGCGTGAGATTGAAATGAAACGTGAAATTGAGAACAAGAAGATTCAACTTGAAAAAGATAAGATGAAGCAGGAAATGGAGTTGTAGAAACAAAAAGATGCAGAAGCATACAAGAGAGAACAGCTTAAAGCACGTACAGCTCTGAAGAATAAAGTAACAGGAGAGAAGTAATATGAAGATAATTAAGAATAAGTTTATACCTTTTAAAGGTTATAAATTGATAAATCTGTTTGGTGTTATATTCCAAAGAAATGACGCTGTAGTTACAATGACAGAGTATAACCATGAGAAGATCCACTTGAAGTAGATGCAAGAAATGTTGTGGATTGGTTTTTACTTATGGTATGCTATAGAATATCTTTGTATAATGCTGTCCTGTAAATGGAATAAATAGAGTGATAGATATCATGATGTTAGCTTCGAAGAAGAAGCACACAATAATGATAAGAACCTAAACTATTGTAAAGAGCGTAAGCACTATGCATGGTTTAAGTATCTGAAAATAGGTAGTTATAAAAGTAAAAAGGAGAAATAATTATGGCTTGCAAAGGTGGAAAGAAAACTAAAGGAAAAGGTGGAAAAGGTAGTAAATAATGAGCAAATTCCTACCGTTAAAGAAAGAATTGATATATTCATATAGAAATTGTTAGACAACGGATTTGTTGAATGTGATAAGGAAGAAGTAGACTCTTATATAATGTTCTACATAGGAACTCCATTGGATACAAGAATGTTTAATAATGATATTATCTACATACTTATCTCTGAATCTACTCAAGAAGCAGAAGTATATATGAATAAAAATCAATTCTTAGGTAAAAGAAACTTTACAGATTTTGTATATGGATAAAGAAGAAGTACTAAGACAGTTGCAAGAATTGCAAGAAAAATATCCTGAGAATCTCAACGATAATTATAGGTGTTATTGGTGGTGCACTTGTGACTTAGATGGAAATATATTAACATATTATTTAACATTACGTGATAATATTTTTCCAGAATCAGAAGATGAAAATAATATATGTTTAAGAGCTCATTCTTCAGACCCTGAAAGTCTTGAAAATTTACTAAAGTTATATTTAGAAACTTGTAAATACTGATATGGATAAATAGGCATTTAAATAGAGAATGCAGAACCTAAAGTCTTACCGGGAGAATAATCCCGGTAAGGGTTATATTCAGTTCATGGAGGAACTAGCCAAGGCTAAGTCTAAAGAATGGAAAGAAGATGAGGATATGACATTACTCTAGATGTTAAACGACAATACATACAATTATAAATAGATGTATGAAGATAATCCTGATTATAATATTCAAGAAGGACATTTTAAGGATACATATAAAACAGTTTATCATCCTACATTCAGTAATGAAAGTATGTATAGCGGTTAGAAATCTCAGTATAACCCTGAAGGAATAATTGGAGGTTGGTGGGATTACGATAATAAGATATTTCATGCTAATCCTAAACAAGATCTAAATTATACTCAATGGTATTTAGATAGAGAAGATCCAGGTTGGAAAGTATAGGCTTATTAGGATGGTGGAGAAGTAGATGAATTTCAACGTAAGACCAGAAGAGATATAATGCAAGAATCTTTAGTAGATGGAAGACCTGATTACAATAAGATGTTCTAGAATCAGAATGAATATCAAAAAGACTTTGCAAACTATTGGTATACTGAGAGAGCTAAGAATCCGAAATATTCAGATTAGATAGGAGGGGATAAACTAAATAGTGTATTATCTAATGTAAATAAAGCTACATGGAAAACTCCTACTGAAGCTATGAGAGATAATATGGTAGGATAGGGTTATAATCCTACAGATGCTCAGATTAATCAATAGCTTAATATACTTAAGGAAAAAGGTACCAAGGGTTTCGCTAATCCAAAAGCTCACAGTTATACTTCACTAAGGCCTGCTAATACTTGGCATGAAGGTGTTGGTCATATGGTAGGAGACAATACTCCAGCTATACTTAACGCTGCTCCTAATGTACGCATTAGTAATCCTGATAGTTCATATGAGGATTATGTTAATTAGGCTAATGAGAAACACGCACAGACTTGGGACTTTAGAGGTAATAATTCAAATCTGAAAGATGATTAGGGTAATTACTATATAGATCCTAATAGACAACTTACTCCTGAAGATATAAGTAATATGCGTAGTAAAGGGGCTAAGATACCAGAACAATGGGAGTCATTAAAGGATGCAGACATATCAGAACTTACCAATACGTTTGCATATAATCTATCTTAGGATCCTATATACTATATGGCTAGTGGTGGTGAGGTAGGTGATCCAGATGATAAATTCGCTAAAGCTGTTAATACTAAGTTAGGTAGAACTCCAGATGGTAGACCATTACAACAAGGACTTAAGCCTGTATTTGATTTGGAAGATGCGGCTAATTTAACTCCTGTAGGTGATGTTATTACGACTAAAGACATATATAATTCTGTTAAAGAAAGTGATTGGTCAAATGCTGGATTAGCTGCTTTAACTTTATTACCATTTGTTCCTAGTGGAATACGCAATATAAAAGCAGCTACAAGATACGTTCCTTCTGTAAATAAAGGATTAGATCAAAGAATGCTCGATAATGCCTTTAATAGTATTAAAGAAAAAAGAGAGTATTTATCTGATGTAGCGAATGAACGCAATAGAGTACTAGAAAGCGTAAATGGTTACGCTCATAGAGTAAGAGCTCAAAAAGCAGATCAAATGTTTGGAACTAACTATAACGAAACATACGATTTGCTATCTGATTTGTATGAGCACCACTTCTTCGATTTGCCTGAAGTATAGGCAAAGGATATGCCTCAAATAGGTAAAATGGAGGCAAAAGCTTCTGCTAAAACTAGATATAATGATACAGGTGTTGGCGCTGGACCAAATGATTTTGATTTTTTAGTGAATGTAGATAGACCAATAGATGCAAAAGAGATAGCTAGACATGAAATGAATCATTATACAGATTACTTGATTAGTAGAAACCCGAATACAACTACTAACAATAATATGCTTAAACAATTAGAAAGTTCTTTGAAGAATACAGACGAAAAAGAATATTTCAGACGTGGTACAGAGCAAAAGGCATATATGAATTAGTTGAGAGCTAGAATGTATGAAGATGGAGCTATCAGTAGTTTAGATGAACTTGTAACACCGTCTATGATCAAATCATATATTGATAAATTGGGGGATAAAGATTCCATTAAAAGGGCTTACAAACAGCAACATAGAATAGTTTATAAAAGACTATGAATCTATGAAATATGGGCTTATAGATACAGATATATCTTTTACTGCAGAATAGGCTTCTATATTAGAAAAGTATGATAAGAATACTTACTTTACATAGGAAGAGAGCTAGTTTATTATAAAATATTTAATGAATTGTTTAGTATATAATGAACCATTTGATTGTTCTAGTTTAGGACCTAATAAATATCTAAATGAGTGATTTAATAGACTATACAGGTATCATGCCGGTCTACCCTATACCTACATACAAGTATGGTGGTATTCATATTAAGAAAAAGAATAGAGGTAAGTTCAATGAGTTGAAACGTAGAACTGGTAAATCAACTGAAGAACTTACACATAGCAAAAATCCTTTGACGCGTAAGCGTGCTATATTTGCTTAGAACTTTTCAAAGATAGCTAAAAAGAGAAAAAAGAAAAAATGACAGGAAGATATAGAAGTAAATTTAAGCAATTTGATGAAGATGGTAATCTTCTATGCTATTCGTGTAAATAGTATAAACCTTTAGACTGTTTTGATAAGAATATAGATAAATGGTTTAGAGCTGAAAAGGATAGTAGATGCAAGGAGTGTAAAAGAAACGCTTATTTACGTCGTAAAGAAAAAAATAGAGGAAGTAAAGATCTAAATAGACTTCTATATGAAAGATTTCACGGTCTAAAAGATAGAGCTCGTAAGAAAGACATACAGTGTAATATAGATCTACAGTATTTGCACGAACTATGGAATACACAAAAAGGTTTATGTGCCTTATCTGGTATACCTATGACATACTATTTTGATAGTGGTCGAGTACCTACCAATGTGAGCGTAGATAGAATAAATTCAAACTTAGGTTATATTAAAGGCAATCTACAATTGGTATGTATGGCAGTAAATCAGATGAAGAGTGACTTAACTATTGAACAATTAAAATACTTTTGTAAAAGTATTTTAGAATATAAATAACAATAATCTAATTATATATAATTATGGATAGTAATACATTGAACGGTTTTGAAGTATTTGAAGACTTCATGATGCCAGGTAGTAATGTAAATAATAATCGTATGCCTGGTAATGAAAATGAATTTGAGGGGGCATCGGAAGAATTGACTGATGAGGAATTGGAAGAACTACGTAAAGGTAATAAAGGCAATAAAGAAGAAGAGGAAGACGTAGATGATCCAAAGAACAAACCTTCTAAGAAAAGTAAACCAGAGGATAACGAAGAAGAGGAGGAAGAAGAGGAAGATAACGAACCTAATAATGACCCAAATAATGATATTGATAATAATCAAGGAGAAGATATTGAAAGTAATGCAGTAACTAGTTTCTTTGAAGCATTATCAGATAAAATGGGTTGGGAATTAGATGAAGATGAAGAAATCCCTCAAACTCCAGAAGAACTAGTTGAATATTTCAAAGATGTTATTGAGGAAAATTCAGTACCTCAGTATGCTAGTGAAGAAGTAGAAGCATTGGATAACTTTGTAAAGAATGGCGGTAACCTCAGAGATTATTTCCAGATTGATGGAGACTTAGACTTAGAAGAGATTAATATAGAAGATAGTGAGGTAAATCAAAAACTGGTTATCAAAGAATTCTTGAAAGAAAAAGGCTTCAATGCTAAACAAATTGAAAAGAAATTGACTAAATACGAAGAAGCTGGTTTACTCGAGGATGAGGCTACGGACGCATTAGAAGCCCTTAGAGACATTAAGGAGCAAAAGAAACAACAGCTATTAGAAGAGCAAGAAAAGAGTGCTAGCGAGCTTAAAAAGCGTCAACAGGAGTATTTTAACTCCGTTGTGACAGAAATAAAGGGCATGGATAATATTCGTGGAATTAAAATACCTCAAAAAGATAAATAGGCATTATTAGAATATATATTCAAACCCACAGCTGATGGAAAGACTCAGTATCAGAAAGACTATTCCAAAAGCGTGAAGAACTTACTTGAGTCCGCCTACTTTACTATGAAGGGTGACACCCTATTAAAAGCAGCTAAGAGTGAAGGCTCTAATGCAGCTATTAATAAGTTCAAGAATAGTTTGAATAGAACTGGAGTAAGTAGAAAGACTAAAAGACAGGATAACACTAGCACTGAGTCTATGTGGGATTCTTTTGCACGACAATTACGTGTAGATTAAATAACAAATAAATTATAATTTACTAATATTTTATGGATAATAATATTCTGAATAATTTGGTTTTGTACAAAGGCAAACGTTTCTCAGACTTGATTGATACCAATAAAATCTCTGCTGCTTCTCAGTAGAATCCGTATCAAGTTGCTACAGTGTTGTCTTATGTATTCGGAACTAAAGATAATGGTTACAATACTTCCCTCGACATGCTGACTGGCGGTCTTGGTAATGTAATGACTATTGATCAACCGAGCTGGGAGTGGAATGTAATGATTGATGCAGATAGAGCTATTACCATTAGAGATGCTAAATGGAATGGTGCTGCTATCACTGATACTACTACTGCAGGTTTGGGTAATACTCCTATCTATCTGTGGTTGGAAGAAAATTGGTTCGGTCCTACTGCTGTATTGGAATTGGACAATAAGGAATATCAACTGCGTGTTGCTGGTGCACCTTATCAAGATGGTAATCTTTGGGTATATACTTGCTTCATTGCTGATGGTAATCCTACTTCTTATGTTCCTGCACAGTATCTGAAAGCCGGTAGCCAAGTTAATCGTCTTGCTTCTGCTGTTGAGGAGTACAGTGAAGAAGGTGATATCCTGAACTATAGTACTCACTTTAAGATGCGTAACTACCTTACTACTATCCGTATTAACTACGATATCACAGGTTCTGCGTATTCTACAGTAATGGCTATTGCTCTGCAAGATCCTAAAACTGGTAAGAAATCTTATTTGTGGGCTGACTATCAGGAATGGGTTGCTCTTCGTGAATGGTATAAGAGATGTGAACGTATGTTGGTTTACATGAAATCTAATGTAAACAAAGATGGTTCTTGTAATCTGAAGGGTACTAATGGTCGTCCGGTATTCATTGGTGCTGGTCTGTTGGAACAGATTGCTCCGTCTAACAAGCGTTACTATACTCATTTAAGTGCTGAACTGTTGGAAGACTTCTTGTTTGACCTGTCCTATAATGTACTTGGTACTAACGAACGTAAATTCGTTGCTTTGACTGGTGAAATGGGTATGCGCGAATTTGACCGTATCTTGAAGGAAAAGGTAGCCACTATGAACTTGATGGATACAGTATTTGTAACTGGTTCTGGTGATAGCCTGAAGTTCGGTGGTCAGTTCAAGACTTACCAAATGACTAATGGTATTGAGCTTACTTTGAAATATTTCCCGTTGTACGATGATCCTGTTTATAATCGTCAGTTACATCCTGTAACTCTGAAACCGCTGGAATCATATCGTATGACATTCCTTGATCTGGGTAGACGTGATGGTGAAGCTAACATTGTTAAGGTAGTACGTAAGAATCGTGAATTCGTTACTTGGTACACTGGTGGTGCTGTAGCTCCGTCTGGTTACGCTAACTCTAAGAATACTCTGAGATCTAATGGTAAGGACGGTTATACCGTATTCTTCCTTGGTGAAATGGGTATCATGTTGCGTGATCCTCGTGCTTGCGGTGAGCTGATCATGGAAGCTGAAGACTAATTAATGTTTTCATAATTTAGGGGGCTTAGGCCCCCTTTCCTACTAACTTGATAAATCTAATATTATTATTATGGAAGTAATCGTTAGAATCTTAAAAATAAATCCTTGGAGCGGGATTACGAAATGGTCTACTTGTTATGACTATATTGCTTCTTACTGGACTAGATCTGGTAACTTATATACAGGTCTTACTGCTTAGGATGCAGAAAGATTAGAGAAAGAAATTGGTTATCCTAGTGGGCATCTTTCACCCGCAAGTTCATTCTGGGATACGTTTGCTGTTAAATTGGGAAAGAATGATCTTATTCTAAATACAGATAAACCAGAAGATGAACTTAAATATTTATTCTTGAAAAAACATAAGAGAGTAGCTGATGGATTAAATAATGTAACACCTTCTACTGATTATGTTATTATTAACAAGGATAGTGAAGCTAAAGAAGCTAATAAGCTCAACAAGATTAAACGTGAAGCATATAGAGAAATGGATAAGATGTCTATTGAGGATATGCGTAAGTGTCTTAGACTTTATGGTATCAAATCTGATACATTGTCTAATGAAATGGTTGAAGCTAAGCTTTCTGAACAGATTGAAAGTGCTCCGGATAAGTTTATAACAAGATGGGTAGAAAACCCAAATAGAGAAATGAACTTCATAATTGAAACAGCTATCTCTAAGAATATCATACGTAGAAATAGAAGTCAATACTATTTTGGTACAGATATGATTGGTAATGGCTTGGAAGATGTAATAGCTTATCTGAATGATAAGAAGAATCAAGACATCAAATTAGCAATTATGAATGAAATCAAATCTAAATAATGAAAATATCTGATTTACATAAGGCATTTAAAGTTCTCATGGATAAGAATTCAGAGGCAGTCGCTTTCGGTGGCTGCCCTGCATTCCTTCCTGAAGAAATAGATTTATTTCTTAATTAGGCTTATATAGAAGTAATATGTAATAAGTACACCGGTAACAATACTATGAAAGTAGGGTTCGAAGGTGCTGTTAAACGTATTGCTGATTTATAGAAGTTAATTAAGACAGATACTGCACAACCTTTAGTATATCCATACTCTAGCTCTAATGTGCTTACTTTATCTAATTTCTTTAAAGACAATCAAGAACTTAAGAGAATGTTCTATGTAGATTGTGTATTACACTTCAATGATGAAGTTGCTATATGTACACTTATAGATCATGAAAAGGCCAAAGGATTCTTATAGACATATAATAATACGCCTTGGATAGAAACCCCTGTAGCAGTATTAGAAGATAATACACTGAAGATATATATAGATCCTATACGTATGTCTGCTGATACTTACACTGCTGATATTACTTATATTAAGTATCCTCAGAACATAAGCTATACAGACTACAATAAGGATATCACTGAGGTTCCTGATTACATATTAAATGAAGTAATTGATAGAGCTGTAGAAATAGCATTAGAGACTATAGAATCTCAGAGAACACAGACTAAAGTACAACTTGATAGCTTGAATGAATAATGGACTATGCATAGTTTTTAATAGACGATTAGTATCTAATAAACTATGTAATCTATCGTTTTAAGAATAAAATAAATGGTAAGGTTTACATAGGATAGACAACTAAATCACTTAGAAAGAGAGTAACTTAGCATATTACAAACAGTAGACCTAATACAAAAGCTCATAAAACCTACTTTCATAATGCTTTAAATAAACACGGAATTGAAAATTTTGATTTAATAATTCTTGAAAGGTGTTAGAATTAGCAGGAATTAGATGAAAGGGAAAGATATTGGATTGCTTATTATAATTCTACAGATAAACGATATGGTTATAATATTGAATCTGGAGGTTCTCTTGGAAAAAAAGGAAAACAATTATCTGAAGAACATAAAAAGGCTTTGTTACAGGCTAATTTAGGTAAACACAGGTCTGAAAAAACTAAAAGGCAATTAAGTAAAACTCATTCTGAGATATGGAAGGATCCTGAATTTCGTGCCAAACATATAACTAATATTTTAAAAGTAGCTGGCATAAATAGAAAATCAGTATATCAGTATGATTTAGAAGGAAATTTTATAAAAGAATGGTACTCTAATCATTCAGTATGCGAATATTTGTACGGTTCCAAGAGAAAAGGAAATTTACGTAGAGATATTTTATCAAACAACAGAAAAGGAAAATTAGGGTTTACGAAGAAAGGATCAATTTGGTCTTATTATTCACCTAATGAAAGGAGGGCTTATTAATCCTAGAGAAATGCAAATAGAGGTAGAAAGAAGACTATAGCTAATTAGTCCTACATTGGCTATTGATAACAAACTACCATCTGATACTATATTATCATTTATTAATGAGGCTGTCGATAAGTTCTGGAAGACTAGATATTCAGGTATCAATTTCAAACAAAGAGGCTTCGAGTAGGACTAGAAACGTACTGATGATTTACGTACTTTGGTTACAAAGCACACTTATAAAGATATTGACATTACTAAGGTTAATCAAGAAACCTATACAGTTACCTTACCTGACGATTATGTAATACTATTAGGTGATACAGCAGGTATAGCTCCTGCAGATGGTATTACTAATGATTGCTGGGAGAAAGACTCGGAAGATAACTATAAAGTTAAGTATAGTGATACTATAGAAGGTACTATTGAAACTGTAGACAGAATCAAAGAAAATTCATTATCAGAGTATCATCTAAAGTACACTAAAGCTAAACCTATTAAACTCATGTAGGATAATACTATTACTTTATATACTGATGGACAATATAAAGTAGCTGAGTATACTATTGAGTATTTAAAGAGACCTAGTAAAGTAACATTAGTAGGTACACCTACAGATGAATACACAGACCTTCCTGCTCATACTCATATGGAAATTGTAAAGATGGCTGTGCAACTTATATTAGGTACTTTACCAAACTATAATGTTTATTCCAACGAAGTAAATACAATGGAATAACATAACAAGAAAGCGCTTACCAACGTGGAAATCTGAAATAAGGAAAGTAGAAAGTAAGCGGATTTAGACTAAGCGCTTAATATGTCTAATTTTAAAATTTAATTTATATGATCCAAAGTGTTCATACCGTATTGATCGGTAAGAAATGTCCTGCATCTTACACTACTGTAGATGCTCTGGCTGCTGGTGATGTAGCTTTATTTGACCAAAATAAATCTTTGATCACTACTGCTGCTAAAGCTGCTGAAGCTTCTTCTTTGTATGTAGGTGTTGCTGGCGAAAAAGTAAATGTTACAATGCCTAATGGTAGTGTAGCTCAGAAAGCTAACATTGAGTTCTCTAATGAAATTCAGAAAGCTTCTAAACCGTCTGCAGTAATTGGTAAACATGTTGAACCGGTTGAAGAAAAGATTACTATTACTTTAACTGATGCTACTATTGTAGCTGGTCACCGTTATGTACTTCGTATTTATTATAAAGATATCTACGAAGCTGTTTGGCAATTTACTCATACCTATGAAGTATATGCTGAAACTGCAACCGCTTCTGATTTAGCTTCTGCTATCGTAAAGAAAATTAATGCTCACAAGAATCGTCGTGTACAGGCTTCTGCTAGTGCTGCAGTTATTACTTTGACTGCAATGGCTAAAGATGATAACGAAGGTGTTGATTCACTGAATGAATACAGCGTTGTATCTATGGAAGCTTCACTGTATAAAACTGTTCCTGGTGCTCTGTTGGCTAATCAACCGAAGGCTGTTCCGGGTGCTGTTATTGCTAAGACAGCAGGTAATCCTGGTAAAGGCTACTGGAAACAAGTTCGTGACGAGGAAGTTCGTAACATGGGTTATAAAGGTCACGTATTTACTAGCGCTTATCCTATTGTTGAACAGGCTCGTAAAGTAGTTGAAGGTACGCAGTATGACTATGCAACCATTGAAAATGACAACTTGTATCTGAGCAATGATAACCAATACATCAAGACTACTCCGCTTACTACGGAAGTTTATTGTCCTAATATGGTTGGTTCTATCGTTGATAAAGGTATCCAGTCATTTATCAAAGGTGAAACTGTAGCATAATAAATAATATTTCAGTGTGCTGACAAAGGGCTATGGGGCTAAATAGCCCTGTAGCCTTTTTTTATTTAAAAGTATTAATATGAAGATAACTGGTATAACAATAGTAAAACACAACATAGTAGTAGAATTAGATACAAAGATACCTGATTCAGTAGATTCTAATTTGTATTTATACATAGACACACTGAATAACTATTCTAACAGGAGTTCAGTAAATCCTGATAAGCATTCATATAGATTATTAGTATTAGGTACAGACTATAGCTCTGATGTAAAGATTGACGAATAGAGATTATCTATAGTAATAGATTCTAATAAATTAGAAAATATGTGTATGAGTGCGTTTATTGCTACTATAGATAATTCAAGTCAATTCTTTTTCAATCAAGCTGATATATATTATAAAGAAGTAGAATTACTATGTAAGAACTGTAGTACTTGTTTAGATGATCAGCAAATAGATAGAATGATATTGTTTTTATTGAAACAAGATCTGTTAAGTTACGCTATCAATAATAACTTAATAGACGATGCAGTACAGTATTATACAGATATAGCTAGAATGCTAAATATATGTTTAGATACTAAAACTACATTCTACAATAACCACGATTGCTTTGCTTGTAATAAAACTTGTAGAAACGGAGTTTGTTCATTATGCTAATAGATGATATATATAGAATAGGTAAAGAGTATAACTTAAAAGTTAAGTACAACTCTAATCAAGGTATACCTTGTATACGTAAATGGGTTTGTGCTAATCATATTGCTCGTCTATTAGAAAGTGATTTAAAGTTTACAGATGAACAAATAGATTGTCTTAGAGCATTGATAAGCAAGTTAGTACATCCTTTGGATGAAATGTGGAAGGATACTTCAGAAACTGATGATAAAGCAATACTGCTAGAACAAAGTTTAGGAGTAGATTTAGGTATAAAAACATTCTATGACGAACTTTTAATTTGTGAAAAATGACTCCATTAGAAGAACAAGTACAGAAAAATACCACATCTATTAAGACTATATCAGATAGTCTAATATAGTATGCTAAAGATACAGACTTAGATAAGTCTAATGAGAATATATCAGCTAATACATCTGATATAGAAGAATTACGTAATAATATAGGCAGTCTACAAACTCAAATTAATCTATAGAATCGTATTGAGTAGATGAAGGATACTAATATAGTAGATGCTGCTAAATTAGACTTACTTTAGTATGATGGTAAAAGATGGTCAAATATTGCTGCTAATAAGGTAGTAACTGGCTTACTTGGTAAATTAGTTGATTTACAAGATGTATCTATTAATAATTTACGTAATGACAATGCATTAGCATGGGATAGTAAATTATAGAAGTGGACTAATAAGAACCTGAATACAGAGATATATGATGATGTATTCTTAAGTAAGATCAAGCCTGATTCTACTGCTTACGAAGTATGGTTTAAAGAATCAGCAATATTTGGTCAAGAAGGTTTTGCATCAGGTCTTACAGGATTTGGTGGTAAGATTGACAGATATGGTCATGCTGAATTTGATAGTCTTACTTTACGTAGATTCCTTGAAGTACCTGAATGGAGATATAATCGTGTAGAGATTCAATTAGGAGATAAGTGGAATGCTCCTGGCGCAGGTGTAATAGAAAGTGTAGAACAAACAGATGAATATTCAGGTGTTATTACACTGAAACTAGAAGAAGGAGAATACGGGGCTGTATCAATGGGTGACTTATGTATGGGTATATATCATTCAGAGAAGACAGATGAAAATGCTGAACACGATGAAGATGATGGTAGAGGTAATAGAAAGTTTGCGGGTTTCTATACTGTTTACTTTGAAGTTACTAACATACTAGATGCACAAAATAAGAAATTTGGTTACAAGCTTAGGCCAGTAGATGATTATTGGAATATGACGTTTCACCCATGTGCTCAAATGAACTTTGTTGCATATGGTAATAAAACTAATGTAGATCGCCAAACATCTTGTTACTCAACTCGTACTTATACACGTTACTTAGTAAACTAGAATACTTGGGATTAGAAGGCTAAGAATATTGCAATGCAATTTGGTAATCTTGATAATCTCAGTATGTTTGGTTACGATATGAGAGGATATTCGGCATATCTTAATTCAGTATACTTTACCGGTACTATTACTCAAGTAAAGCCAAATGGAGAAGAGATAAGATATGCTAATGATAGAGGACCTTGGGAACCAGACACTCACTATGATTACTATGATAGAGTAAGTGTATTAGGTTACTTATGGTTATGTGTTAATATAAACGGTACCGATACTAAACCTAGCGATAGTAATCCGGATTGGTTAATGCAGGTATCTAAAGGTGATACAGGAGAAGGTTTAATAGTACGTAGGTCTGAATGGTGGCCTGGTAGACTATATTGCAATGAAAGTGAAGTATCTCCAACAGTACAACCATTGAGGTACTTAGATATTGCTTTAATTAAAGATTTAGGAACTTCTACAGGTTATAAAGCATACAAATGTATATCTACTATAGATAGAGGTCACGGACAAGGCAAACACTTATCTTCTAGTGATAACTAGCCTGGTACTTCTGGTGGAGCTGAATATTGGGAAGAATTAGCTCAGAATGTAGCTAGTATTTATACTGATTTGATTATAGCTAAAAATGCTAAATTAGACTTTATTACTGGTAACTCATTAAGAGTTGGTTATCAAACTGGTAATACTACTAATGATTTTCATGTAGTAGCAGGTATTACTGGTGAAGGTGGTAATGATAACAATTCTGTTCGTATATGGGCCGGTACTACTGAAGAGAATAGGGCTAACGCTCCATTCTTAGTTAGACAAGATGGTAGAATGGTAGCTAATAACGCATCCATAAGGGGAGAAATAGAAGCATTATCTGGTACTATTTAGTCACTTGAAATTACAGGTGTGCTATTTGGTGGTACAGAGATAAACGGAATGAAGCTGTTCTCTAGTTATATAAAGTTTAAGGAAGGTAAAAGAGAAGCAGTAATAGGTACTCCTAATTCTTTAGGTTATTCATACTTTGGTTCTTTTAAAAGTAATGCTAATGATTTTAGTATTGCAGATGTAAATGATGGTCTGTACTTTAATATTACTGGTAGTTTAATTCGTAATATGGCAATATACGGCTTTGGAAGTTTGTCATTACATGGGGATGTAGTAGGTTATAAACTTGCTTATGCTACAGATCCTACTGAAAACTAGATACTGTATCAATAGTATTCAAGGACTATATTTATAGGTAGTAGCGTTAGACGTATGTGGTATGGATTACCACATCTTGATAGCGTAAAAACAAAGTTAGCCATACAAGCTATTGAATGGGCCGTTCCTGTAACATTTGTTTATAACCCACGTAGTAATCCAAAAGAATGCAATATATGGGGTAGAGGAAATAATGACAGTGATCCTAATAAACCTATATTATATGATAATAATGGTAATAGAATAGAACGGATTACTGTGAATGTAGGAGATGTTGTGGATTTTCTATTAGTATATTCACAAAACAAATATTATGCAATACTTAGAAGTAGATCTATTTAATTATGAAAATAAATTTTGCACAACTGGAAGTATACACTGACATCCAAAAAACAAATAAGATTTGTATGGATGCGAGACAACAATTAGGTGAATTGATTTATGAAGTAGGTAGTGGTATTAAAGCTCATTCGTTAGCTTTAAAGATATATAATTCTGAAGATGAGCTAGAATATACAGATGAAGAAATGCAAATTATTATGCAATTTGTAAATCAATACTGTAAGCCTGCTATTATAGATGCTATTAATGCATTAAAAACAGAATAAGTAATATGATTACAAAAGGAATTAGAATAAGTCAGTTAGTCGAAAGGAAAGATCTCAATGGTAAAGAAATAATTCCTTTTCAAGATGGCATTCATAATGGTAAGTTAAGTATATAGTCCTTAATAGATTATATAGGGGATATATCTGATAGTGATTTAGAACTACAAGCTTTAATAAAAATATAGAAGTTTGTAGATACAGTATCAGAAATGGACTTACTGTTATATCAAGCTAAAGAAGGAGATATTTACTACTGCAAAGAAAATAAGAAACTATACGTTAGAAGTTTTAATAAGTGGGATATGTTAGACCCACTTACATCTAAAGTATATGTATTAGTAGGTTTAGACGAGTATAATAGAACTAATATCATACATCTTTGGGATGGTAATGATATGGTAGTTATGTCAGAAAGACTATTTATTGGAGAAGTAACTGGTACTGCGTATGATGGTGGTAAAGGTAAGCATTTAGCTGATATAGCTAATAGTTTACCTGATAACGTCATTAGAGAAGTTGCAGACTTTACTACAGATGGTTCAACTGTTACTTTCAACTATGAGTATGACGTTAAACAGGAATCAGGTTTGTTTGATGGTGATGCTCAAGGTAGTAAAACTATTCCATCAGCTACTACTAGTAATGCAGGCGTTATGTCTGCTACAGATAAAGTAAAAGTAGATAAGATAGTTACTGACGGAGATGGTAATAAGTATTTAACTGATAATGGTAATTATCAGGAATTAATAGAAGATACTACAGAAACTATAAAGACTACTGATGCTATACCGGTTGCAGGTGGTCCGTTAGCTGACTTACTTAACAAAGCTGGTATAAACAGTATTAGTCCTGATACAAGCATGTAGGATTTATTTGTATCTTTATTTACTAAAGAATTATGGCCTACTAATCTTGTGTTCAAAGAAGGTACAGTTAGTGCAGCTATTGCAGCTCCTTCATTTACATTAAGTAATACAGGCTTAGTAGAAGTAGGTGCTACTGTTACTATTGGGAAGACTACATTATCTGCTGCTACTATGTCTACTACAGCAAGAACATATAGTGGATTTACTTACGGTTATAGTTCCTCTAATGATAATACAAAGGATTCTTCTAATACTACTATTACAGTTAATGCTAGTAATGTAGCTTTGAATTCTGTTAATTATACTATGAAGCGTACTACTAACGGAAGTGTAGAAAATGCTACTGCTAATACTAATCATGCTTAGGTTACTTTAGATAGTAAAACATTTAAAGCTATTGAAGGTACTAATACAGTGAAAGTAGATATAACTGGACCTACAGCTAACGCTACATTTGCTTCTATGCCTGTATATTATGCGTGTAGTAACTTAGGTAAAACTAATGAAGAACATAAGACAGAGCCTAAAGATACTACTACAAAGACTAGTACGATTCCTTCTAATTCCAAAACATTAAATGTTACCGGTGTCTATCCTTACTATACTAATAAGGACAATATTACTGCATTTGCTAAATTACCTTTAACTACAAATAAAACACTAGATGTAACATTTGTAGCTGAAACAGCAAGTAATAAGCATATATTCAAACTACCATCTAAGTTCAATGTAACTAAAATCACTTTGCTTAATACTCTTAGTGGTCAATATGAAAACTACGATGTAAGTAGGTTCTCAGTTACTACTGAAACTATAGATGTATAGGGAACTGGAACACAATATAAAGTATATACTCGTAATGATGGAACTAACGGTTCATCTTCATTTAAAATAACATTCGCTTAATTATGAGAGATAGAGGAACATTTAATTTTAGTGGTAATCTTGAAGTAAAGAAAGATGCCCCTCTCGAAGCTAGATCGTTAGTTAACTCATATGCAGATCTAGTAAAACCAGAAACTTGGACTGATGAGCAAGGAGGTATATGGAAATATGATTGTATGTTAGTTTCCTGTAAAGATAGACCTGGAGAAGTATATCAATTATAGCCAGGAGCTGACTACACTAAGCAGAGTAGTTGGATACTTATAGGAGATACGTCTGAACTTAATAGTAAAGTACAATAGTTTATAAACAGCAAAGGTGCTCCAAATGGTTTGGCTTCTTTGAATGAAAGTGGTATTATTCCATCTGCTCAATTACCGTCTTATGTAGATGATGTAATAGAAGTTGATACATTTAGTAATCTACCTGGTACTGGCGAATCTGGTAAGATATATATAGTACAAGATACTAATTTAACTTATAGATGGTCAGGTACAGACTATGTAGAAATATCTAAATCATTGGCATTAGGTGAAACTAGTTCTACTGCATATCCTGGGGATAAGGGTAAAGCTACTACAGATAAATTGAATAGAATACCTAATAAATTAATTATTGATACAGTAAATGTAAATCAATCTACTACTGAAGCAGTTTTAAATTTTACTACTTATAGACAAGAAGAATAGCAAGTAGGTAGAAATACTCTTACTATTACTTCAGCTACTATATCTCAAGCAGGTTTAATGTCATCATCAGATAAAACTAAACTGGATGGATTAAAAGATCAAGCTGGTATTACTTCTGATATTGATGCTGTATAGACTAATTTAGAAACACATATTAATAATAAGTCTAATCCTCATGAAGTTACTAAAGATCAAGTAGGATTAGGCAACGTAGATAATACTTCTGATGCTAATAAGCCTATATCTACTGCTACACAAACTGCTCTTAATGGTAAATTTAGTGCTACAGATGGTAATGCTTTAAAGTAGAGAGTAGATAATATACCTGAATTGGTAGCTACCGATATTACTGTTGATAGTGATAACGATAGTGTAAATATATCTTTAGATAAGACGTCTATTGTAGACGGAACATTATCAGGAACAACTATAAACATTAATTCTGCAACAGCTAGTAAAGCTGGTATACTTGTACCTACTGATAAAAGCAAAATAGATAAGATTATTACCAATGGTAATGGTACTAAATACTTATCTGATGATGGTACTTATAAAGAAGTGAGCGGTGGATCTAGTAGTTCTGATATAAACATTATTGAATTACAAGATATTGGGGATATTATTTCAATTGTATATCATGAAAAAGATAGAGCTTCTAGTGATATAAGTTCAGTTTTTGGTGGTTCTGCTAACTTTAGATCTATAGTTAATGATATACTAAAAACACATACTCGATATTTTTTCCACGTTAAAGACACTCCAGATACTAACTGTATACAGTTATCAGGAGTAAATGCTTGGAAAAATATAGATAATACTCAATATGAACTGCATTTTATTTATAATTATTATATATCAAATGGTAATCAAAGAACTTGTAGAAGAGTAACTGTAATTGATAGTGATAATACTGATAGTAATTTATTCATCGTAGAAAATGTGAATGATATGTACGTTCTATCTAAAGATAGAGATAGACGTAAATCAGTATCATTAGTAGGTGAAGGCTTTGATGAAAATCATTGGTATCCTGTATCATTTACTGCTGACCCTAATATTATTGTACCTCCTTGTAATTTAATAATTTGGAATAGCTTGAATGATGATTCTGCGGGAATAAGCCCTAAACCATCTTGGGCTACCAATAATGGAGATTTTGTATTACACATTGATATGACAATTATTGGAAGTGGATATGGGCAATATGCAGATGCTAGAAATAAATTAAATAATTGGAATGGAGAATGGGGAGGAGAAACAGCAGTTGGAGAAATGCGTTAGACTATACAGACTTCTACATTCTATATATATCTTAGAGGAGGTGCTAATTATTTTTATACTAGTGATTACGCAGACTTAAAAATGACTGCACATTCCTCTGAAGTATTAGATGGATATAACACATACCCTATAAAGGATACACAAGGAGATATAAAAGACTTCTTTGTATACGTTGAAAATGATCTATTTGGAGAAGTTAAAAATTTACAAATAGTGCATGATAATGAGTTTAACTTTGCAAGTAATAGTATCGGAAACTATGTATGGATTAACTATAGATCTAGATATGATGCTGTAACTTCAGCCAAAGCAGTATATGTAGGTAATGGTCAAGCTGGTGCAGGTGGAGCTTTTGGTGCAATACATGCTTCAGGCTTCTTTAAAGAATCCGATGTTAGATTAAAATCTAATATAGTTCCATTAAATCACACATTAGATCAAATATGTAATATACCTACTGTAGAATTTGATATGCATGATAAACATCAGATAGGTATTGTTGCATAGGATTTAGAGAATAACTTTGCTGAAATAGTTAACACAGATAGTGATGGTATGAAATCTGTAGATTACTGTATGTTAGGTGTAGTAGCTATTGAAGGTATTAAGTTACTTAAGTAGGAAGTAGAAGATTTAAAGAAACAAATAGAGGAGTTGAAGAATGGAAAACAAAACAATTGATATTGAACCTAGAGCTGCTGTAGAGATGCAGACTTGGGAAAATATTTATGATAGAGTACCATCTCGATATAAACAATATGTAAGTTATCCTACTACAACTATGCAAGAATGTCCTTCTAAGGCAGAGATTAATGATAAACTTACTCACGCTTGTACTACAGATTCTAATGAATTAGCTGACTACAGTTCTATTACGTTAAACTTCTCTGAAAGAGATGAGTTAACGTCAGATTCATTAGCTGAAAATTGGGTACACAATAGTACTACACAAAGAGATATTCAATTGAAATACGGTACTACTATATTACTTAATTAGTTTGCTATTCATTAGAATATTCAAAACTATACTAGTGGGTATGTTACTAAAGTTACGGGTCAATCTTAGTACTTTGAGGTATTGCGATTAGATATGGGAATAATACGTGTAAAACCTTTATACAATAATTAGACAAATATGATGAGAACTTGTACATTAGCTGTAACTGCTATGGGTAAAACTACATATATATATCTGTCACAAGACGCAAACCCTTTTAACTAAATAAATTACTATGGAACCTACTAATGAATTAATAACTAAAGCAGAAGCTAATGCAGAAGGATTCAGTGTTGTACCTAACAATGAATGTATGACAAAAGCTGAGTTTGTTGTTAATCTGCCAACCCCCCCCATTTCTCATATGACTTTCCATTGGGAAATAAAAGGAGCATTGTAATAATAAATGGTAGCATTGCATCTAAAACTATACAGATAAATGATGATACAGTAGTACTTAATCCTAAAGATGTATGGACAAAATCTTATTATGACACTACTCCAATATATGTAATTACACAAACAAATTTAGAATTCAGAATGATTCATTCAGAAGGTAATTCTAAAGACAATAATTCACAATGGATTTTTCCTGATGAACATTTAAATGCACAAGCTGGAAACTATTTACTAACTGTCTCACAAACACATGAACTTTATCTAGTATCAGTATTTTATATTACACAGTAAACAATAGAAATAATGAAATATTTTACAATTGAGGAAATGACAAAGTCATCTACAGCAAAAGCTAACGGTATAGACAATACTCCTTCAGAGGAAGGGGTATTAAAGCTATAGAAGCTAATAGAGGCTGTTTTAGACCCTTTAAGGGAATGGTATGGTAAACCTATCAAAGTTAACTCAGGGTATCGCTGTGAGGCTTTAAATAAGGCTGTAGGTAGTAAAGCTAAGAAGAGTTAGCACCTATACGGCGAAGCAGCTGATATTACTGTAGGTAGTAAGACAGAGAATGAGAAATTATTCAACTATATTAAAGATAATCTTCCATTTGATCAGTTAATTAATGAATCAAACTTCTCTTGGGTACACGTATCATATAGAGAAGGGAGATTACGTAAACAAGTACTAGCGCTATGAAAACAATCCTATATCAGCCTTTATTTATAAATCCTTAGGCATACTTTGTATTTCCTTTATTGAACCTGCTAATATTACTGGGTAGCTTATTATAAATGATTTAACCAAAGTCTTAACTTCAACTCCTACATTAAATGTAGTATAGGATACTAATTAGGTTGATTTTGGTTTATTTAAAGGTAAACATATACGCATTAGTCAATATACTAATATAGGCGCTGTAGTATTAGGTGAATGGTATATACCTGGTACACCTACACCACCTGAACCTGAACAACCTGATTGGTTTAAGGAAAGTATAGTTGCTTGGTATTCTCCTTATTGTAAGCAGGGTATGACGAATTTCGATGTTATTGAAAGTTATGCTGAGGATTTTACAAGACTTAATTATTATGAACATAGAGGTACTATTGATAGAACTCCTAATAAAATTGTTATAACTGAATCTAAAACAGATATTTTAAATATAATTGAAAATATTAATACTTCTACTAATGATATAGTTATTAAAGTTACTGGCGTTAGTGAAGAACTTAAACTATTTGTTCAAGATATTAATAGTGTTAGACAATATATTAGCAAAGATGGCGTTTATAAATTTACCAATAATGTCTATCAGTTTTTTGGTTTTGGTATTAATAAAGTAATATCTGGCATTAATGTTGTTATTGAACAACTTCCTACTTCTATTCTAAAAGACTTTAGCGGCAATAAACATGATGCTTATTTATACGGTTTTAAAGGTAAGTTGAATAGTGGTGTTGGTATTTATGCTCAAGATTTTAAGAATAAGTACAAAATCTTATAACAAATTTCATATAGTTAAAAAGAAAGCCGATAATTGGTTTGGTTTTACTATTGGCATTCCAAAAAATAATTATTATAATCAATCTTATAAACTTAAATTTAATATCAATAAGAAAATAGATGATATTAAATTTAGTATAGTTAGTACCGATGGTAACTTGATAACTACAACTGCTTATTCAGTATATATTAATGATGGTAGTATAATAGATGTTCCTATTATTAGTGAAGAAGTTTTCAATAATAAAGAAGAAACTAATATTTATTATGATTTCGGAACAAATAAGGATATTGAAATTGATGTTGAATTGATAGCTGATTATCCTAATCAACTTTGTTATGATGGTAAATCCTATGCTGTCGCTTATGGATTACCTATTCTAACTGATTATACTATTATTGCTGATAGAACTTGGTTTGCTGAAAAAGTTGATAATGGTGTATTTATGTCTAAAGCGTTAGAGCAAAATGGTGCTTTTATTTTAGAATATAAACAAGGAGATAAATGGAATACATATTCATATTATTCAGCAACTAATATAAATATAGATAAAGATAATTCTATTGTTTATCAAACTAAAAATAAATATAACGAACAAACTATATATCCTGGTGATAAACAAGATACTGATACTTTATTTATAGGAACTATTAGGAAAGATAATTCAAGAAGTTTTATCGGTTGTCACGGTGATATTCTTCTATTCAATCGTACTCTTACTGAATATGAAATAGCTTGGGTAAAAGAACAATATGATGTGTTCTAAGCAGCAAGAACCTGATATAGACCTATAATGTATCTGGTGCAGTTAAATTAGACTTCTTAAATATGGAAGAAGTAGCTAACTTTGCAGGTACTATTAAATTTACAAATGTGGTATAATGAAGAATTCTATAAAGAATAATATATTTGGTGCAGTAGTATATTTCACTACTGCATTATTACTTAATAGTAGTACATCATTGCTAATGCTATTTGTTAAAGAGAATAGCGATAGATGTCATTACTATAATGGTAAATGGAATAAAAAAGACTTAGCAATTGGAATTTCATCTATTGTATTGGGGTCTATTGCTAAATATTTTATAACTTTAATTTAATAAAACTTATGATAAAACAAGAGAACCCTAACTTCGTAGCATCTTTTTATGCTCCCAATCCTATGGAAGTAACTTATTGGATTGACTTATCTACTGATGCTAATGGTAATGTAATTAAAAGTTATACAGGCAATGACTGGTTACCGATTAATTACTTTACTAATACTGATTAGAGTGTAGAAATAAAGAAACTGAAATAGGAAATTGCAGATGAGGTAAATAGAGCTAAACAAGCTGAACAGAAGTTAACCAATGACCTAAACGGTAAAGCAAATAAGTCTACTACATTGGCAGGTTATGGTATTAATGATGCTTATACTAAATTAGAAACAGATGCTAAGGCTATCGAAATAGCACAAGCCGAATGTGCCAGATTAGTTGCCTCTGCTCCTGAAACTTTAAATACATTAGATGAAATAGCAGCTGCATTAGATGACGATCCTAACTTTGCTACTACTATGACTAATCAGTTAGGTACTAAAGCTAATAAGACAGAAGTATATACTAAGAGTGAAACAGATAATAAAGTAAATACTGCTGTAGCTAATAAAGTAACTTCTACAGATGTTACTCAGATTAAAGTAGTAAATGAAATACCTGAAGTAGGTAGTTAGACTCCTGGTATATTGTATATTAAACTTTCAGCTTAATTATGGGACAAGTTGGTTTAAATAATTTAACATTCCAAGAAGTTGCTGCTAATGGGAAATCCGTTCAAGAGATGTGGTTGAACGGTTCTTAGATATATGCTGCAGGTGACTTATGGTATGGAGTACGTTTTACAGGTAGTAGTCCTGATGGAGTAAGAACTGGTAATATGCAAATGCATAAAGACCTACCAGTACAATCATTATTCAAAGGCTGTAGACTTACTTCTGATGGTACTATTAAATACTTTAATGCTACAGATTGGGATCATTACGAAGATGGTTCTGAAGTAACTAATGGCATTGAAGATGGTAACGATATGGTTGAATTACCTGATGCATACTATACTGTAGTAGTACACGGAGACTATGATTGGGAAATCAGAATGTCTTTATATCCTTTAGAAGGATATACTAAGTTTAGTAAGAAGTATTGCTCTGCATATGAAGCTTATAGGGACGGCAGTACTTTATACTCAATTAGAAATCAAGTACCTACTGTAAATACTAATAGAGCTACTTTCTTGACACAGGCTCGTAATGGTAGAAGTAATAGTTATGCTATCTATACTTATGAGATACATAAGTTTATTACTTGGTGTTATGTAGTAGAATATGCTACCCTTAATAGTTAGAAAGCAGTTAACACAGCATTGACCGAAGAAGGTTATCATCAAGGTGGACTTGGTAATGGTATTACTAATGGAGCTAAGAAAGAAAACGGTGCTGATAGATGGGCTTTTGTACCTACAGGTACTACTAATTCATTAGGTAATGGTTCTGGTCAAGTACAGTATTCATACGTTAATACAGATGCAGAAGGTACTGAAACACAAGCCAGTCAATACGCTAATAGATACAGAGGTATTGAAAATCCATTTGGTCATATATGGAAGAACTGTTGTGATATTGTTGTAACAGGAACAGACAATAAGATATACGTCACCAACAATAAAGAGAATTTTGGCATAGATAAATCGTTATATGAAGATAGTGGTTTAACTACTCTCACTACTAGCGATCAATGGGTTAAACGCATTACAAATAATGCGGCTGCTGACTTATTCTGTTAGGAAGGTGGAGCTGGTTCTACTACGTATTTCTGTGATCATTATTGGACGAATGCTGTAGCATCTGACAGAACTTTACTGTTGGGGGCTCACGCGGGTTATAGTTCCGCTGCGGGTTTCTTCGCTCTGCGTTCTCTCATTGCCCTTGGTGGTGCCGTTGCTAATGTCGGTACTCGTCTGGTATATATCCCTTAATTATTAACAAATAGGTTGTCGTTCTGGATTGAACAAGTAAGTTAGATAGGAGCTAACACGAGTAATAGTTCCAATGCAGGTTTATTCAATCTGAATTCTAACAATGACCTTAGTAATGCCAATGCTAATGTCAGTACAATGAAGCACGATTATCAGAGAACTATCAGTGATTTTCAGATTATTTTTGAGGAACGAGACCTTGCCTCTTGGCAAAAGATAACTAACCTAAACGAGTGTGTTGGTAACTTCGGTGAAGACTCACTTAGGTGCTTCAGATGAAAAGATATAATAATTTATTTGAAAAGATTGTTTCAATAGACAATCTATATTTAGCTGATAAGAAAGCTAGAAAGAATAAGAGTAATAGAAACGATATTAAGGAGTTTGACAAGTATAAGGATAATTTATTAGTTAGATTACAAAGTACACTGATAAACCAAACTTATACTACCTCTAAGTATGATACATTTATAATTAGAGAACCTAAGGAAAGACTTATATTCAAATTACCTTACTATCCTGATAGAATTGTTCATCATGCTATTATGAATATATTAGAACCAATTTGGCGTTCTGTATTTATTACTAATACTTATAGTTGTATTAAGAAGAGAGGAATTCATAAGGCATTATATGATGTACAAAGCGCATTGAAAGATAAATAGAATACAGTATATTGTCTCAAGTTAGATGTAAGAAAGTTTTATCAAAGTATAGACCATGAAATATTAAAGTAGATAGTTAGAAAGAAGATTAAAGATAATAAGCTACTTGCATTATTAGATGGTATTATAGACTCTGTAGAAGGAGTTCCTATTGGTAATTATCTTTCTTAGTTCTTTGCCAATCTTTATTTGTCATACTTTGATCATTGGCTTAAAGAGGATAAAGCTGTTAAGTATTACTTTAGATATGCAGATGATATGGTAATACTTCATAGTGATAAAGAATACTTAAGACAATTACTTGATGAAATAAGAGAACAATTAGGCACACTTAAATTAGAAATTAAAAGTAATTATCAGATATTCAAAGTAGAAGATAGAAGTATATCTTTTGTAGGATATAAAATCTATCACGATTATACTTTGATTAGAAAGAATATTAAACACAAAATGTGTAAGAAAGTTGCTGCTATGAATAAACTTAAGCACATGACTTATAGTGAATATAGGCAGCAAGTCTGTAGTCATATTGGTTGGATGAAACATTGTAATGGTATCAATCTACTAAAGAAGATAATTAAGTATCATTAGTTGATTGAATATGCTAGAAGCTCGTAAGAACCGCTATTGGTTTCAATCAATAACATTTTTGAGTTAGTAACACATTATTAAATCTCTCGTTTTATAAATATAATCTCGAACAAATGTCATTTAGTCTCAGTTGATTTTTAAACCCCTTTTTGAATCTACTGGGACTTTTTTGGTTACCTTATCAAACTACTATCTATGAATTATTATCAGTTAGGAGAACAGACAATGCCGATATTTAAAAATATGTTTAGCAGTGTAGAGAAGTTTACTATCAGTGCGATGGGTGGATTAATATCTCTATACTCTCCGGTTTATGTCCCTATCTTAGCCTTAGCTGCTATTATAATTTTAGATACAATATATGAATGTAAGGTAAATAAGAAGAAGGAGACAACCGATATTGTTAGTAAATCTAAGAGATTATTTTCTAAGATATTCTATAAAATACGAGATGCTATCGTAGCAATCTGTGGTGCATTCACTATAGAGAAGTTTATAGTAACTTCAATTAATTTACATGCTGTAGAATTTGTTGCTGGAGCTATAGCACTCGTAGAATTCTTTACTTTACTTGAACACTTAAGTAAACTTCACCCCAGATGGAAAGTGTGGACTTTACTTAAGAAATTAGTAAAGAAAAAAGGGGAACAGATATTAGATGTCAAATTAGATGATGAACTTTCAGATGATACCAGTCATAAGCGTAGTTAATTGGTTAAGAAAGAATTTCAAAGTAGTCGCAGTAGGTTTAGTTAGTTTACTTATTGCGACTATTTTTTATCAACATAATTAGCTACAGAACAAGAACAGAGAAATAGACAGAATAACTAACAACATAAGAGCATATGAAGAAATAGCTTCCAATGCTCAGGATAATAGCAGAGTACTTTAGCTTACTATAGATGAACTTAACCATAGTAAAGATAGCTTAATATAGCAAGTTAATAAGGTTAAGAAAGAATTAAAAATCAAAGACAAGAACCTAACTGACGCAAGTGTAATCAATACCTAGATTAATGATTCTGTGAAAACAGTAATCAAAGAAAAGTTAATAGACTTTAACGAAGAGCTAAAGCTCAATGATTTAACAACTATCATAGTTAGTAGAAAGGACTCAATCCTAACAGCCAAGATTGATATAAAAAATCAACAAATTATATTTGTAGAAGATAAGAAAGAATATAAAAACAGATATAAAAATGGCTGGGTTAGGTTCTGGCACTTTGATTGGCGACGTATAAGAATAAAGAAATATCAAGTGGTTAATAGTAATCCACTGATTAAAGTGACCGACACTCGTGTAATAGAAATAGGAAAATAAAAAAATGGAGGTATTATGCATACCTCCATTTAAAGCCATAAGCTTGTTTTCTGTTATGTTTACAACATCTAGATATATTACCGTGTGTAAAACCAAGTTTGTCATCTATTTCTTTTGCGCTTCTCCACACTTTAATAATTTTATCATCTAAAGTTAGCTGTTCTATTGGTTTTTCTTTTGATAAAGATCGTCTTTCTATTGCAGTACCATAATTAGTATTGTATTTGTATGTGCACCATTCTAGATTATCTACATGATTGTTAGACGGATTTTCATCCTTGTGATTTATTATAGGATAGTTATTAGGATTATCTAAGAAAGCCATAGCTACTATTCGATGTACTCTCATAGTATGGTTCAGACCGTCGTTTCCTTTTAATATCACTATAAGATGATTATGACGTAGTTTGCCAGGCTTAAGATATTTTTCTTTTAAATATCTTTTTCCTGATGAATCATATCTGGCTTTAGACTTTACATTTCCAAAATTAGATATCATATAATTATCAAAATTTTCAATATCTTTCCAAATTTCCTTCATAAAAATAAAACTAGTTATATAAATATATAACGTATATGAGTGCCAAAAGTTATTTTTGGCGTTTAAATAAATATATTCAATAATTATTAATCAATAATAATATGCATAGAATATTTCGTGTTAAGGCTTACGAGATGGAACATGGTCCGCACTTCAATGAGGAACACGCTCGTAAAGCTGTAATGAAAATGGAAAATGAGGATGGTACTCGTGGACCGCATTGGTCTATAGAAGAGACTACCACATTAGCCAGTCAGTATGGTATTTCCTTAACTGGTAAATACAATCGTTACGATTGGTATGTAGCATTGAACATGGTATATTCTGATTACTATAGAGTTATTATGAACATTACTGGTTCTAATAACACTAAACATTACGTTGAATTCGCAAAGGCTTGGCTTAATGACAAAGATATAGACGAGGGTAAAATGTGGTACTACTACATTTACGTAATGTGTGATAAAATCAGAGAAGCTGAAATGGAATGCTACGAAGAAGAACTGGAGAAACACGAGGGTGAGGAAGAACCTTACGGAATGTTTAGACGCGGTTCTAGAGGTGGTAGAGGTAGAAGAGGTATGTATACTTACAGTAGAGTATTTCCTTCTATGAAAGAAGAAGACTTTGAAGAGTACAATAAACTATTCGATCGCGAAAGTGAAAGAGAATATAATCCTTATAATGAATATAGCCGTGGTAGATCCACTCGTTATATCAGATATTAATTAAAATCAATTTATAAACTAAATCAATTATGTTAGAAGATAGAATTATCGTGCAAGATCGCGGTATCGACGCTGGTCTCGCTGCTTTAATGCAAAATGCTAATAAAGGTATGGATCCTGCAGCTTTGATGGCTATGATGAACAACAACGGTGGTTTCGGTGGAAACGGCGGTTGGTGGTGGATCTGGATCATTCTGATCTGGTTCTGCTGGGGTGGTAACGGTTTCGGTGGCCGTAACGCTGGTGCATTAGCTTCTGAACTAAATACTGATGCTAATACTAATTTGCTCATGTAGGCTATCAATGGTAATAAAGATGCAATAAGCAATCTGTCAACTACTTTGAACTGTGACATCAATGCAGTTCAGTCCGCTTTGAATCAAATCAATGCTGGTGTAAGTTAGATCTCTTGTGATACTAAGCTGTCAAGTTGTGAAGTAATTAATGCTATTACTTCTGGTAATGCAAATCTTGCTTCTCAGTTAGCTAACTGCTGCTGCACAACTCAGCGTTCTATTGACGCTGTAAACAACAACATAACTAAGATGGGTTATGAAAATCAGTTGTCCGTATGTAACCAAACTAATAACTTGGTTAACACTATGAACAGCAATACCCTGTCTCTCCGTGATAGCAATACAGCTAATACTCAGTCTATAATCGCTAAGCTTGATGCTATACAGAACCAAGCTCTGTTAGATAAGATTGATACTTTACGTGAAAAGAACTCTACTTTGATTTCTCAGTTGAGTAACGAACATCAGACAGCTGCTGTAGGTTCTATGATTAATCAGGCTACTGCTCCTATTGTAACTAGACTGAATGATTTGCAATCAGATGTTGATGGTATCAAATGCAAATTACCTAATACAGTAAGCGTACCTTATCCTCAGTTAACAGCCATTAACACAGATATTTATCGTGCTGCTGCCTATGGTGCATACGCTGGTGATGTAGCATATGGTCGTAGTGGATACGGTTGTGGATGCAATAATTACTGGGGTTAATTCCAGTAAGAAAGGAGGTAAGTATGTGGCCTAACTTTTTTACAGGATTACCCTTTCTATTTCCTTCATTAGGAAGAATAAATTACAATACTTTACCAGTAACTAATGTTACAGTTGGAACTGAAGCTGTAACATTAGAACTTCCTAATCATGCATTTAGAAATAGAGATTATGTTGGTGGATTTTATATAGACTTAAGAACTGCAATACCTACAGGTACTAGTGCTACATTACCAATACTAATTGGCACTAATGGTGATACTAGACCTTTAGTAACTTATAACAATGAACCAGTTAGAGTTGAAAATCTTGCAGGTACTGGTATATATTTACTCCATTATAATAAGTATACAAATCAAGTATTTTTGGTAAGCGGTGGTTATAAAGCAACTGCTACTCCATCTGCTTAATAATAACAAGGGCTACTTTTTAGTAGCCCTTTAATAACTAATATTATGACATTCGATAAATTAAATCAAGGGGATAACGTCTATATTATAGAAGTTGTCGGAACATTCAAAAAAACAACGGAATACAATGTAGGTACTGTTATATCAGTATCGAATGCATACGATGAACCATTACAACCTGGTTAGTTTTAGTTACCTAATCAACCTAGGAAGAAATTAATAGATGTTACTATACAATGTAATGGGGAATAGAAAAAATTCTCTATACCTGAGAATAGGACCGTGATAACAGACAATAATCTAGGTTTAACTATATCTACAGATAAACAGGAGATTGTAGGTATAATAAGGAATTAGTACAACACTTATAAAGCTAGGAAAGAGTCAATAGCTAAGTGTGATGAAGAAATGAGTAAGTGCTAGGCTTTACTTGAGAAACTAGATATACCAAAGGAACCTACTAATACAGAGGATCCTAGGTTAAAGGAACTACAAGATGAAGTAAACGAATTAAAGAATATAATTAAACAAGCAAGTTCTATGGTTCCACCACCCATGAAATAGATGTTACCACAGAATATGTAGAATGTAATGAAAGAGGTTGATCAATAAGGTCAACCTTTTTTTTGTTTTAAGACTGTGTAAGAAGAGCTATTACATAACTAAAGGGATTGTAAGCAATTAGCCATAAAATGCCGCTATGAGCTTTAAAATGCGTTTTAGGATGTATTAACGTTAATTATAAATAATATGTCACTTAATAACTTAATTGATAATATATTACTAATAGCGCGCAATAGTAATATTACTGAATCTGAACATCTATCTAGACATTAGATTGAGATGTGGATCAAGAGTTATAGGGCTATGCTAATTAAACAAGCTATAGACAAAGGCTATGATATTGATGAAGCATATAAGACTACTCTTGGACCTATTCATTTAGATAGAGAGGAAATAGTACCAGGTAAGTTTATATATGTTGGCGATAGAGAATTGCCAACTTTAATTGGTTTTAAGAATAGACCTGGTGTAGTAGCTATACGAGATATGTTTGGTAATTTAATTTAGTTAGGTAGTTATACTAAAGCTAAATTACAAAGATACAGAAAAGCTACTTGTAAAGACTATATTGCTTGGGTTAGAGGTAATAAAGTATATGTAGAAGGAGATTCTAATTAGTTAGAGTATATAGAAGTAGATGTAATTGCAGAAGATCCTACAGAGGAGAAAGCTTGTTATAATCCAGACAGTGATTATCCAATACCAGCATCTATGATACCTACTATTACTTAGATGATACTTGAGAAAGAATTAAAGATATTAGTAACACAACCTAGTGATGTTACTAATGATTCCAAGGACGATACTTAGAATAGATATAGTAAATGAGAGAAAGAGTAAAATACAGACGTAAGAGTTATACTGTTGCTGACTTCTACACAAACTATAAGAAGAGTATTGATCCTAATACATAGTATGATGTAGATTTAAAAACTTATAAAGCAATAGTAACTGATTACTTTAAATACATACGAGATGAAATAATGTACAATTGCAAAGAATTCAAACTCCCATGCAGATTAGGTACATTACAAGTAATCAAACATTAGCCAAAAGAATTCTCTGGTAAGAGTTTAAGATGGGATTGGAAATCAACAAAGGAAACTGGAGAACCGGTATACTTACTTAACGAGCATAGTGGTTACTTCAAATATAGATTTCACTGGTCTAAAAAGAATTGTTTACTAACTAATAAAGGTAAATATTAGTTCATAGCTTCAAGAGAAAACAAACGCACACTCGCTCAAATTATTTTTAATAAGTTAAAGGATTATCCAGAATTATGATAAACAATAGAATGATTAGCTCTAAGACTGTTCTAGCAAAGGTCATTGCGGATTTAGACTTAAAAGAGGATCAGATTAAAATTTCTGATATTCGTGAGTGGATTTGCGAAGGAATGTTAAAAATTGGGGCTATACAACAATATGAACACAAAGTAGCGGTACTACCAGTTAATTGTCATTAGGCAGCATTACCATGTGACCTATATAAACTTGGATAGGTTGCTTTTTCATTTTAGAATAATGGTGGTTGGCTACCTATGCGAAAAGCTACTTCTAGCTTTGGGGTTCAACACGATACTTGTATTGATAGACCCTGTATGTTGATACCTGATGCTGGTCTAATACCATTAGTAAAGAATATGTTTAATTTAGTATCTGATAGAGAAGCTTTAGATAAGCTTAATTCAGATTCTAATATGCGTAATACTTTAAGTGCATTAGTAAACCAGTATACTGTAGCAAGTCCAGCTAACAGATATGTAAATGGTAAATTTGCTCATACCGATGGTACAATGTACAGCGCAGATTTATAGTATATGACAAAACCAGGTTATATTATGACTAATATACCTACCGGTTTTGTCAAAATAGAATATTATGCTATATTTACTGATGAAGAAGGCATGCCTATGATACCAGATATGGAATCCTATAAAGAAGCATTATTGTGGTACGTTACATTAAAATTAATGTATCCGAGAAAGCTAAAGGGACAAATATCTTAGTAGGATTACTTAGAAATGAAGACTAGCTGGAACTACTATAGAAAGTAGGCTTATGCTGAAGCTATGTTACCTGGAGTAGATGAACTGGAAAGTATTAAAAATACCTATCATAAGCTTTATCCAGAATTTAATGATCATGATACTTTCTTTAGTACTACTGGTGAAGAACAAATACTTTATAATTAGAATAGATTATGATTAGTAATACAGCTCAAATAAATACATTTTATGGTGGAATGAACACTGATAGTGCCGCCAGTATGTTACCAAGTAATCAATATAGATTTGGTTAGGATGTTCGTATCATTACTGATGATTCTAGTACTAGTGGTGTTCTTTAGAGTGTAGAGGGTGCTAAAAAGTATAATTATGGCATCAATAGTACTGAAGAAATAATAGGTACTGCAACTATTAATGATATTGCTGTAGTAGTTACTAAGTTAGTGGATGGCTATAATAAGATATATCGTATAGAAAATTTTGATTCTCCCAATTTAGTTATTACAGTTGTATTATAGGGAAAATTAAGGTTATGTGAGGAAGCTAATTCAAATCAATTGAGTATAGTATTAAATTATGAAACACAATCAAATATTAAAGCTTACTTTACAGATGGCAATTCATCTATTAAGGTAATTAATATTATGAGTGATAAGTATGTAAAATATCCTAATGAAGATAATCCATTAGTAGATTCTGATGGTAACATACTTAATCCTGATAGCATTGATATAATACCTAATGCAGTGTTACCTCCATTTGAAATTACAGAAATAGTATCTGGTAACTTTCAAGCTGGCATGGTATAGTATTGTTATAGACTATATAATCCTCATTCTCAACAGACATCTATATCTAGTTTGAGTAATTGTGTGCATCTAGATGCTTCTAGTATTAGTGCTAACTTAGTAGATCATTATGGATCATAGAAAGATTCCTATACTGGTAAAGGATGTACTATATAGGCTCCATTAGATACTAAAGATTTTAATAGGTGTACTATTATTCGTATCTTCTATAAAGATAACAATTCTACTCCTACTTATTCTATAGCAGATGATATAGAAATAGATACAGACAAGAATGTAATAAGTTATACAGATACAGGCAGTAATTAGCTTAGTGTTATGACTCAAGAAGAATTTAACGCCTTTACTAGTTATGCTTTTATTTGTAACAGTATTACTTCTGTATAGAACAGATTATTTGCTTCTAATATTACAGAAACCTCTTGGGTTCCTATGATAGAAGATAATGGTAAGCTAGTAGAGTATGATGCTAGAGCATATAGAGCAAATAAGGATGGTAACGTTAGATTAGAAACTTCAGATCCGAATGATTATATGTACTTTGGAATTGAAGACTATGACACAATGCGTAAAGTTCCAGCGCATCACGATTGTATTAACCCTTATAATGCTAAGAGAGACATTAGTGGGCAGTTAACTATATTACCATACGTTTACGGTAAGGGTGATAAACTAGGAGGTAACGGTCTTAATATAGAGTATAGTTTCGTATATACTGAATTAAAGGAAGACTTTATTTCTATTTTAAATGGCGGGTTAAGAAACAATGTAGGTATTAGCAATAGTTCGAAAACTGTAGAAAGTATGGACTTATATCATGTAGATCCAACAGATATATTTTTTAACAAATAGGAACTAGCTACTACTAAGAAAATAAAGACTGCCACAAGATAGAAGAATTACGCTGATCCAGTAATATCTGCTTTATTTAGAAGTTATCAACGAGACGAGGTATATAGATTTGGTATAGTATTCTACAATAGTAAATCTATAGCATCACCAACATTATGGATAGGGGATATAAGATTTCCTAACATGGATACTTTTCCAGCATTTAATTAGGATATAGGCAATAATGTATTTTAGTCTATGCCTATAGGAGTTAGATTTACAGTAAAAAACTTCCCTATAGACGCTGTATCATATGAAATAGTTAGATGTGATCGTACTGAACAAGATAGAACAATTGTATCACAAGGAGTAATTACTTCACTACATAATTATAAGATAGTAGAAGATAGAGATAACGGTGAAGTTGGTAGAGGTACGTCTAAAGATACGAATGAGTACAGACCAATGCCATTTTTGATGAACAAGTGTAGGCAAATGGTAATGGATCTTACCGGTTCTGTATCTAAAAGAACTAGTACTATAGATACTAACGACATAGCATCTAAGTATTGGAGATTTATATCTCCTGAGGTTTGTTTTAATGGAGAGAAAGCGGAAGAAGTATTCAAAGATAATGTGTATATTAAATAGGAAAGTCTTATTCATTCTTACTTTAGTACAGCAGAAGTAGATACAACCACTGGAGTAAATGTATAGAATTGGGTAGGAATGAATAATAGAAGTGTATATCCACCTAATAATACAGTTGTAAATTCATATGAATATAGAAAATGGACCAAGGTAGTCAATAAAGATGACAGCCAATCTGAAAATGCAGCTCAAGTATTTAAAATTCATAAAGATGATTTCTGTGGGGCTTACATACAAAAATTCTATTCTAAAGGATCTTCTATCTATAATTCAGCAGAATAGACTATTATAGATGCTAAACTTGCAAAAAATATACCTTATAATGTAACTAATAATGGTGGTGTAGCTCCTTATAAGATAAATATAGGTGACATTGTTTATACTAATTGGGCAACTAGTGAATTTTATAAAGCTGGAAATGGTGATAATGTTGTTACCTATGGTCCAGCTGGGCCATGTATGATACTACAATCTTCTGAATAGGATAAGCAAAGTATAGAAGGAGTTTCTGCTTACAGAGACTCTAATATGATGAATAATTGCGTTGTAACTGTAGTTAATGTTAAAAAAGCAATTATACCTTACAGTGGTAATACTTATTCATCTAGAACTAGTAATACTTATATACCTGTTGGAGCTTATGGTAATAAAGCTAATAATACAGTATATGCATTTGGTGGTGATACTTACTTAGGGATACTAGACTATCCGTGCCAGATGATATTTCAAAGGAATGATGTAAATGAATGGAATGAAAACAAGAGATACTTTGGAGCTTACATTCCTTTAGAAAGCACTATAAACCTAAAGTTATCTATGGGTGAAATGACCAATAGAACATACAATGCAGGTACAGGTGCAGTGGATGCTTTTATGCAATTAGAGCCTACTCAAATGTAGCAATATCATTCCCAAAGTAAACCATATTATTTGTATAATGATGTTTATTCAGTAACACCAGATGCTAAATTATTCAGTACTAGAGGTCTATACGATGAAGCTAATGTAAAATCAGCCAATAGAGTGTATGTATCACAGGCTAAAACTATCAATGAAAATATAGACAATTGGTCTGTATTTAAACCAGCTAATTTCATAGATGTAGATTATCAGTATGGAGAAATAACTAACATACGAGGTATATTTAATAGATTGTACTTTTGGTAGAATAATGCTTTTGGAGTATTATCTGTAAATGAAAGATCGCTGATACAAGATAATAATGTAGGTCAGTTAGTATTAGGTACTGGTGGTGTATTAGATAGATATGATTACTTAAGTACTTTAAATGGTACTAAAGTTATTAATGATAGAAGTATAGTAAACTCTAGCAATAGCATTTATTGGTATGACTAGGATAAGAATGAAATATGTAAATCTACAGGAAGCGGAATAAGTATAATCACAAAAGACTGTAACGTACAATCATATATGAACACAATGTATAGTTAGAAAACTAAAGGAGCTAATTCGTTGTATGATAAGAAATATGACGAAGTATGGTTTAAATTATATAATAAGTCTTTGATATATAATGAGAAGCTAAATGTATTTACATCTTTATATACATTTGATCCAGATTTTACGTTATCTCTCAGAGATAAGGTTGTAGCTACTAAGAATAATGAATTTTATATAATAAATTCATTAGATATAGAAGGATTTGGTGATACAAGTAAGGATATAAGACTACGAATCATAGTAAACAAAGATCCTCAATATACTAAAGTATTTGATAATATTGCATTACAAGGAGAATTTATAGATCCTAATAATAAGATATTAACTAATGACATATTAGATGGAATAAAATTCAATACTAAACATCAAGTAGCGAATAAAGAAGGAGAAGATTTAGTATTTGACTATCGTGAAGATACTTATAGAATGCCTGTTCCAAGATAGGATCAATTCGAGGAAGAAGACAATATGTCATTTCCTGCTAGAATGAGAGGTAAATATATGGTTTGTGATTATAAGTTTAAATCAGATAAGGATTATTCTTTTTAGATACCTTAGATAACAACTACTTATAGATATTCTAGAATTTAATATGAAAAAGAATAAAAACAAAAGAAAAATACAGATTCCTGCTGCGTAGTTTGGTTTGCCGGTATCTTTAAGTAATATGCAGGAATTACAATCCTCTATATCTAGAGGTATTGCTCCTAATAATCCTAGCAACCTTATAGTTAAAAGTAACCCTACTAAGGTTGGTATAGGAAATATATCTGGTATAACTTAGGCAATACCAGGGACTATAAATACATTAACAAGTCCTTTTTAGACATCTACAGCTACTACAGGCGGAGAAGCCACTATGCAATCTATTGCAGGTATTGCAGAAGGAGCAGGATCTGGTGCACAACTTGGTATGACTATAGGGGGGCCTGTAGGTGGATTAGTAGGTGGTATAGCTGGTGCAGCTGCTGGTCTCATAGGTAAAAAAGGAAAGGCAGCAGAAATGACCTCATTTACTGACTTTGATGAAGGTACTCTGGGTACTGGCTTAAGAGGTGCATTTAGAAATAAGAAACTTAGAAGACGTAGAGCTGCTATAAGATTGAACGCATTTCAAAATAGAGAAGCTGTAGCTGGTACAGAAAGATTAGCTAATGAGTTTAATGAAGATAACACAGAGTTTGATACTGATGTATTTGAATACGGTGGTAAAGTTCCTTCATCATTGGCTTATGTAGATGATGGAGAACTAATACAGACCCCAGATGGTACGGTAAGTAAAGTGCCTGAACAAGGACAACCTACAGATAGTAATTTAGTAAACTTACCAGAAGGAAGTAGAATATTAAGTAATACTTTGAAAGTACCTGGTACAAATAAAACCTTTGCAGAATTAGGTGATAAAGTAATGACTAGAAAGAAAAGTAAAGGAAAAGACATATACGCTTAGAATGCAGATATGCTTAACGAGATGAATAACAAATTAATGCATGACAAATTATTTGCTATGCAGGAAAGTATTAAAGCTAAGAAAGGCATTAAGAATAAAACTAAAGAACTAGAAAGTTTTGCTAGAGGAGGTGATAATACTCCAGCTGGATATAATGCTGCTGGTTTTATGATAGATCCTAGATTTGCTGGTGAAATCAGTATGGGTGTCAGTGCCCCTACACCAAGAGTTAGAGATACTTGGGGCATGAAAGGTGACGTTACTGCTCCTTGGGATAATTACGGTAGAGTATCAGAAATAGATAATGCTACTAGAAAAGCATCTCCTAAAGTAACCACTACTAACTATACTTCTAGAGTAATACCTAAAACTGCTAAAGTTACTGCTCCAGAGATAATACCTAATCTGGATACTATAGATGAAAGTTTTGACATAGATGCTACTCCAGAAGATATTAGAACTAGAACTATAACGGGTGCAACAGTACAACCTGTAATTACTGCTCCACAAGAGGAACCTGTAATATTAGAAGGGCTAAGCAGTTTGATTAGTGGAGCGACTTCTTTAGCTCCTATAATGTCTAATCTGTTTACTAGTAGTCCAGAAGCAGTACCTGCTAATTACAACCCGTATGCTACAGCTATTACTAACACTATGGGTAGACGTAGATACAATATTGATCCACTACTCAGAGACATAGAAACTAATAGAAATGTAGCTAATTATGCAGCTAGTCAACAAAGAACTAATACTGGTCAAGATATGGCGTTTAGATTACAGAATGCAATTGCTACCAATAAGGCTATTGCTGCTGCTAGAGCTGCTGAAAGTAATGCAAATAATCAGTATAAAGCGGAATATGCCAACACAATGAATAACTTAGGACAGCAGTGGGTTCAAGCTACTAACTTAGCATCTGAGCTTAATGCTCGTAACAGAGCTACTGCTAGAAATATTCGCAGAACAGGTTTAGGTCAATTAAGTCAGTGGGCTCAAAATAGAGAATTAATGAGCAATCAAAGAAGTAGAGATAATGCTATGCTTAAATTATACGATCCATTTTTGCAAGCTGGTTTTACTTCTGCTGATATGAGTCAATTTAAAAAATGGTTAAATAAGGGAGGAAATAGATAATGACAGCTAATAGATATGATTAGGCTGCTGAAGCCCCTATATTAAACACATACGTTCCTATTAACTTTGGGGAACTATACAGAATAGGAGCTACATAGAAAGCAGCAGTAGATGAAGCAGCTAAACAATTTAGTACAGCATTACAGAAGTTTGGGGAATTTCGTTCCCCATCTGCTGTAGATACACAGAACTGGTATAATTTAACTATTAATAGAAAGGATGTACAGGATGCCATTAGCTAGATAGCCCAGAATCCTGATGCTATGAAAGACGCCTCCTTTAGAGCTAATCTACAGTCTTTAATTAATAGTACCGATTATTCATCTTTGTCCTTACTTAAGGAAAGTGCTGATAATCTTAGATTAGGGTTATAGACCAGGGCTAAGATGAAAGCAGAAGGGCTGTATAACGAAGATTGGGATGAATCTGATATAGCTAACTATGACACATTAGGAACTAAGAAAGTATTTGAAGATATTAGTCCTGTGAAATTCATGACCGCTAATCAGTTAAGTAATCCTTACTTTGATAATTTAAAACCTGGTAGTTTAGGTGTACAATGGAAAGATGGAGTTAAATACCAAGTAACTGGTAATAACATGGATGACCTATACGCTGTGGCTAACGCTCATTATAATGATCTCATTAATACTCCCCAAGGACAGAAATATTACCAATAGATGCTTAAAAATACTGGTGGAGATGCAGATGCAGCTAGACAACAATTTATAGATATGATTGCTTCTTCCTAGATAGATAGAACTAGAAGACCTCAATTAACAGTTGATCCGTTGTGGCTAGTGTAGGCTAAAGCTGCTGCGAGTAGGACTGGTAGAGATGAGATAATTAGACCTAATCCAACTAGATTAGACTTCTTAAATGAATCTATTACTAGAAGTGTACAATCTAGAATTGGTTCTAGATTTGATCAATATAGAAACTATATAGAAGGATTGATAAGTAAATATCCAAATACTAAAATAGCTCAAGATGCTAAGAAAGGAGTTCAGAATATTGATAATATGATGAGCTCATATATGCAACTTAATCAGGCTGCAATGCAGTATTCTAATGCTTATAGAGCTACAGGTAATGATAATGATTTGATAGTAGCTAGAAGTGCGTCAGATGCAGCTGATAGATTACAAGCTCAAATGATAGGCTTAGCTAACAAGCATATACTTAGAGATGAATTCCAAAAGACATCTGGTTTCTCTCCTATATCAGTAAGCGGTAACAAAGAATATTCTAAACAAGGATATTTAAAAGGAGTAAATTCTGCTCTAGATATGATTAAAGGTAATGTTAGCTTACTTGAGAGTGACGATTTATTAACTGGTATAGGTGGTTCACAACAAGAAATAAAAGATGAAAATGGAACCACAAAGAATGTATATCAGTTTAATGATTCTAGAGGATTCTTATTACCAGAAACAGTATTCCAAATTGCTTCTGAAACTACCCCTAGAAAAGCAGAAAGAGTGGCTGGTTTTGGTAGAGACACAAGCTTCCCATTAAAGGAAGTACTTGAATCAGGTAATTTATCTGATGTACAGTTCTTACCTGAAGGCAAAATGGTTAAAGTAGGACCTGGAACATTTGCATTATCTGGTAAAATAAGAATACCTAAAGAAAGAATAGAACAAGCGTTAGGTACAGGTCTTTGGAGCGATAAAGGTTTAACACAAGGATTTGCAGATAACTTAGTAGCTCCGTTTGGTAGACAGAGTACCAGAACTGCATTAAAAGACTTATATAAAGCTTCAGAAGTTACAGAAGTAGTTGGAGAAGATGGTCATGAATATTTTGAGATGGATATATTCAAAGCATTACCAAGTACTAACAATGCTCCAGAATTCTGGCAAAGAGTAAATCAAAGATGGCAAGGTGGTTCACCTACAGGTATAGGCGGTACATCCCAAGCTAAAAATGAATATGGAACTTCAGCATTACAAACATTAGGAAGTATAAGATAATATGAAAAGAAAAGTATACGATACATCATTAATAGATAGTATAAGATAGAGAACAGCTTTATATGATGCTTACTAGGCTCCTAAAGCTAATATAGAAGAATATTTCCATACTATGGAGAACCCCTCTTATGAGGGGGCTCCTGATGATTATGGAGTTACAGATTGGGTATCTAATGCTTTTAATGATTGGAATCTCAAAAGAAATGAAGCTATTAGAGATAGTGCGTTAGGTGATTATGTAATGGCTGATTAGGATTATAATACAATTCTAAATGCTAAAAATTATATTCAAGCTGTACGTAATATTAATACCATACTTCCACAATTAAGACAAGACCCTAATAACCAAGACTTAAAACAGTAGGTAAAACAATTATCAGATACTATTCTTAATAACAAGGAAGCATATGATAATATCTTAAATGATAAATTAAATGATTCTTCTTTGAATACAAAGCTGAAAACTGATTTCATTAATGGAAATTGGAATTCAGCTTTAAGTGAAATAGATCGTTAGACAACTGAACAGATAGATAAAGCAACAGGGTCTTATGTAGATCCTAATACTTTGTATGCTAAAAAGAGTTCTGCCTTATTCTAGGCTGATGTTGCTCAAAATACTGCTGATGAATACAATAGTAAATTAACATCCGATTACTATCGTAGAAAGTCACAACAACCAGGTATGGATCTTACTGATATAGATACTTATTTGTTTAAATTACCAGGTTTATTAGGTTCTTCAGCAGCTACTATTACTAATGATATACTTACTACTGGAACTACATATGCTACTACATCTATAGGTTCTAGTTTCGGCCCTATTGGAGCAGCGGCTGGTATGGTTGCTGGGGCAGGAGTATCTATATTAGGCAATCTGTTAAGTAGAGAAAGAGAATCTAAAGGAGAAGTATACAGTAACTATAAATCTGCTGTACTTAATCAGATTAATAAAAGTGGTATTTCTAAACAGTTATTAAAGGATGCCAAAGCAGAAATGCAAAGAATGGGTTCTTATACTCAAGAATAGATTGATAATGATGATTACGTATACGATCAATTACTTACTAATCAAGTAAAAGTAAACAATGTTAAGTTCGATAAAATACGTCTTAACAATTTTGAAGGTATGAAATCACTTTATACCGACAATATGGCTTTGTCTACTTGGGATGCTACTCAAACTATGTTAGAAGTTGTACCACTGGGTAAAATGGCTAAGAGTGTAAGAGGATTAAAAACTTTAGCAAATAAGTACGATAAAGGCAAAGGTTTCCTAAAGGGTAAATTAGCCGAACGTATAGACGATATAACCAGCTTTGGTATAGATAGTGTAGATAAACTGCCTAAAAAGACTAAGAGAAAAGCAATATTAGATTTAGGTGGTAGAATTCTCATATCTTCTGCTATGGAAGGAGCGGAAGAAGGAACCCAATATATGAAGGGTTAGGACTATATTAATAGACACTTTGAAGAAGATCCTAATCTAGCAAAGAGTTTCATTAAGAACATAGGATCTGGAGCAAGATCTATATTTGCAGCAATTACTCCTTGGGATTCTGTATATTCGGATGATGCTGAGTTCTTAGAGAATTTTAAAGGTGGTGCATTACTTGGTGGTCTAATGACTGGTGGAATAGGTGCTGCTACCACTTACTTACAAACTAGAGACCAATTACAGGCTGATAAATTGCTATCAGCTTTGTATGCTGAAAAACTAGATCAAAAAGATAGAGTAAGAAAAGACATTGTATATGCAGAAATGGCTGCTAATAATAAGTGGGATAACTTGATGCAGTCATTTGACAATCTTCAATCTGCTAATATTGATGGTCTTACTCAAGAAGATATAGAGACTGAAAGAAATAATGCTAATAGAGTAAAGAATATAGCTACATCTGAGTCAGCATTAAAGTAGGCTGAAGCATTAGGTATAGAACCAAATACTGAGGATTACAATATACTTATAGCTTTAAAAGATCATTACGATAAGCTAGTTGAAGAAGCAGATCAAAATTTTGTAGCATCTTCTAATAAGATGCAAAGTTTGCTGAACGGAGAAGAGGTAAATAAGCAAATCGAGAAAGTAATATCTAAATTATCTGATGAACAACGCGCTCAAATAGCTGTAGAAGATATAAGAAATGCTATTTCTCTTTATTCTGAATTAGAAGTATATAATAGACTTATAAATGATTATGAGTAGAATAGTACTAAACTCAATGATCTTGAAAAGAATACTGGTCTACGTACATCTAAAGCAGATGTAATTCATTTCAGAAATCTATTAAATACTGATAAGAAGGCATTAGAAAACAGTTATGATAAACTTAAGAAAGTATTAAGCGAATATAATTTAACTGAATCTGATTTTTAGGTTCCATCTATACATCAGGATTTAGCTGATGCTCAGGAATAGTTAATTCTTTCTGGTCTAGATCAAGCTAGAGCACGTGAAGAAAATAACTTGATGTCTTCTGACGATAAGAAGTCTATAATGGCTAAAATAAATAAATGGAAGAACTCTGAAGCTAAAGAAGATGATTTTGTTCAAGATATAGAAGACTTGTATTCTGGTAGAACATAGGAGAAAGTAGCAGAAGAAGGTGAAGAAGTTACTCCAGAACCTTTAAAACAAAAACCAGCTCCTGTTCAAGAGTAGGAAAAGCCACAGGAAGATGAAGATATAAAGTCAGCCAGACAGAATGCTAAAGAAATTCAGAACGAATTCTTTACTACTGAAAGAGACAGCCGTGGAAACAGTAAAGTAGTATTGAACACAAATAATGAATTTGGTCAAGCTTACAAGCAAGCTAGCGATGCTTTACGTGAATCATTTATATCTCAACATCCTAATGTAAAGAACTATTCTGAGTATGTAGCTGCTTCACAAATGGATAGAGCAGAAGGACTGGAAGCTGAAAGATGGTAGGAAATATACGATCTTAGAAATCAATTAGAAGAAGAAGTATATAACAACGGTAATTCTGATAAAGCTAAACAGTTAGTAAGTCAGTTGAAAGAAGCAATAGAAAATAAAATTGATTCTAATTTATTAAAAGAAGCTTATAATGATTTTGTTAGTTCAGGAGAGTGGAAAATATCACAGAACTTACAAAATAGAGAAAAAGCTAGAGCTGAAGAATTGAAACTTCTTGCTCAAGAAGCTAGAGAGGAAATAGCTTAGAGAGAGCAATAGAACATACAGACTAAATAGAAAGAAGCTCAAAAGCCTGCTACTGTTCCTAGTGAGACTGCTACTCCTGTATCTCCAGTTGAAGAAGCTACTAAGACAGAACCTTTATCTATAGAAGATGTACCAACTCTTAGTGATATACTTGGAGGATGGCTTGGTGATGAGGCTAAGCAAGCTTTAGAAACTCCAACTCAAGTTTCAGAAGAGCCAGTTCAAACGCCAGAAGAAACACAAACATCAGAACCTAGATAGTTAGAAGAGCTCACATATGATTCTAGACTGGATCCATATTCTCATGAGTTAAATTACAGACTTACTGAATCTAAATAGAATGAATAGGGTCAATGGATTAGGACTTCTAAAAAATTCCAAGGTATGGAACAATACCTTAATAATGAGGAATTTGCAGAAGTTACAGGTCAACCTGACTTTATTAAAGAAGTAACTAAGAATGGAGTACGTATAGTAGTAAGACCATATACTAAAGATGATGGTACTACTACAGATGCTATATACGCTTTATTTAATTACAAAGGTAAAGAATACATTGCTAGTATTAAGACAATAGAAGGGCTGTATGCTAGAGGAAATAGAGCTTTTAACAGACTACCTTTTAATGACCAATAGCTAATTGTAAATAATCTTAGTGCTTTACGTAATAAAGTTCTAGAACTTAATAAACAAGTACAAGCTAATCCTAACTTAGAAATAGTTCCTACTACCATTAGAAAAACAAATGGTAAGATTGTAAATCTTAAGAATGAAGATGGTAGTCCTAAAAATAGAAAACTTACAGATTCTTCTTGGTTAACCATTAAAGACCCGTACTAGATTAATCCTGAAAATACTCAAGTAGGCATTACTACAGGTAGTTTAGGTGGTAGTGTAATCAGATTTAAGAACCAAGTAATATCAGCTAAGGGTTTCCCTATGGGTAAGCCAGTATGGATGATTAAGACTTCTAGAGATGATGGTAGTACATCATAGATAGGAGTTGTTCTTAATTACGATAACTTTAAAGATAAACCTGAAGTAGCAGATTTAATTATTGATTTAGTTACCTCTAAAGATCAATTCTATACTGATAAAAATGGAGTTGTTACTAATGTTACTCCATAGAATGTGTTGTAGTTCTTAGTGAATTTTGGCCCTCAAACAGCTACTAATCCTAATGATACTAGATTATCTCCTGAACAAGTAAGAGCTAGAATGAATAAACAATTCTATTTAGCAGAGGATAATTAGTTAGTAGTAGGTCAATAGGTATACAACTTAAATGATATAAATACAGTACCTGAGATTAGAGAAAGATTGAAAAAATACATAATGGATAATTTCCATTGGAATATAGATGAAAATGGTCTAAGCTCTAATTATTTGGGAGGAGATTTACAATCTCAAGTAAAAGATCCTAAGTTGTATCCTTTAGCTTTATTCTTGAAGAACAATAATGTAGATAAGATTACTCTAATACCCAATGTTTTAGAATTTACTAACAAAGATTTCGGTATTATCAAAGATAGTAAAGGCAACAAATAGGTAGACTCTAGCTATCCTAATGGCATCAGTGTACTTGGTTGGTACATAAAGCAAGGTATTTTACTTACTGATATAGCAGATACTATGCAAGATGCTAACATATACATTGATGATGTTATGTTAGTGGATAAAAATGCAGAAAGTAAAGTAGAGCAATCACAACAAAAAGTTCAAGAAGAAACTAAAATGGGCAGTATTACCCTACCTGATGAAACTGGCAAATAGACTACTATTGATTTGGATGAAATATTTTCTATATTGGACGGTAAAGGTAGAAAAGGTCCTAATATGGAAGTATCTGAAGAAGAAGTATCTAAACTAGCTATTAATGAGGAGGATAAAATGGATCCAAAATAGACTAAAGAATGGATATAGTCTACTTTGGGCATTACTCCTGAAATAGTATCATCCATAATAGATGTTACAGAAGCTGGTAATTTAGTAGTAGGTAGAGTAACAGAGGACTCCATAAAGATCTCGGAGTAGGCTCCAGAAGGTGTTCAATATCATGAAGCATGGCACAGAGTATCACAGTTATTAATTGATCCTAAACACAGAGATAAGATATATAAGAAGTATAGAGAACAAGGTCTAAATGATAAACAGATTGATGAAAAATTAGCTGATCAGTTTAAAGACTTTATGTTAACTGAATCAGGTAATTATAGATTTGATACTAAGAATTGGTTTAGAAGAATATACGACTTTATCAAATTGTGGATTAGAACTGGTCAATATGGATTAGCTAAAGTATACTCAGCGATCAATAGAGGTAAGTATTATGGTTTGAAACCTAATGCTGAAAATGTAGATAGATTCAGAGAAATATACAAAGGTGATGGAGCTAATATGGAAGTATCTGGATATAAATTTAAACATATTCAGACAGTTAAACAATTAAATGACATTATAAATAGTTTAACTTATGCTTTCTTCCAAGTATCATTTGCAGATGGTAAGACTATTAATTACTCTGACTTATCTAAGGAAGCTCCTAAATTTGATAGACTTAAACTTATACTTCAAGCTCAAGCTTACAAGTATCCATCTGATATAATCAATGAAGTAGTAGACAAATTTGACTCTATTATACTTCCTATGCTTACTACTAAACTAAAGCAATTAGGAATTAGATCAATAGATAGAAATGAAAGTGATACTTTAGCTAATATAGAAGAAGGAGCCGAAGGAGTAAACATAGGCCAGCATACAATAGAGGGTATGAACATCTCTATTAGAGATAATGCTCCTGCTGAAGTAAAGTTCTTCTTTCAAACTATACCTGTATATGAAATAGGGAAAGATGGTACTCCGCAAACTAAGTTTGATGAATATACTCATTTTCCTAGTTTTGTAGATCCAAATATAGCTTGGACAAACATATTGAAAGATTTATCTGGGTGCAGAACTATATCTAATATTATTGATAGAGTGCAATTCTTTGCTAAGAATGGTAATACATTCTATCAAGCATTATTGCTTAGACTAACTACTCTGGTAAAGAACTCTTTGAGTGAAGATGTAAATGTAGCTACACAAGCTGAAGCTATGCTTACTAAGATAGAAACTGTAATTACTTCTGACATTAACAACTATATAACAGTAAAGATTAGTGAAGATGCGGATACTGGTCTTACAAAAATGGAATTAAAAGACAATACAGTAGATGTAAAAGCAGCTAACTATCCTAAAGTATGGTCGCAGTACTTTTTCAATAATGCTGGTATATATAGATATAATGAAGCAGGTGCTATTGTTGCTACAGATAATGCTAAACAAACCTTACGAGTTATAATAGACAATTTTAACAGAATTAGAAATGCTTTTACCAACAATAAAGGTATATTAAAAGTAGGCGATAACAATGTAGATTTGCATATAGCAGCTAACCAAGAGTATCTAAAGGATATAATTGTTCGTATGTTAAATTCTGTAGGTGTAGGTATAGATAAACCAACGCTCAATAGAATGTTAATGTCTGGAGATTACGGTAATCCTAGATCAGACCAATATACATTACTAAATTCTTTCTTAGTAAATAGAATTAAATTTGGTGGTATTCCTAGATTAATAGAAACATTAGATAGTATCAAAAAATCTATTAATAAAGACAACACTATCAAAGATATAGAGAGCCCAGAAGGAGTAATACAACCTACTTAGGTATGGAATACATAGGGTTTTGTTAAGGAAATAGCAAATTACTATGCTTATCAACATGCTACAGATAAGAGTCTAAGTAGCTATGGTCCAGATGGTAATAGCTATTACATGGTATCTTAGAATAACTTTGCAAAAGACAGACTTAATGAAATAGTAAATGATAAGGATACTTTTGATAATCTAAATGCTGTAGTATACAATGGTAATTCTATTATTCTAAATGCAGTTAAAAGAGGTAATAAAGATCTATCTATAGAAACTCTAATAAACTTCAAAGATACCACATCACAAGATGTAGGTAGAGATTACTTTGGTATTACTGATAGAGAAGATTATATTGCTAAAATGGTAGCTGTATTTAACGATAGAATAATATTCCCTACAGTAGCAGATAAAAAGACATACCATTTCATTAGAGGAATTAAGTTGCCTCATGAAAGAATAAAGTTCAATACCACTCCTCAAGGTGCTTATATCCAATATGGGGAGCAAAGTATGGATACTTTACTGGGATATTGTTATGATGAATTGAATCAAATAGAATTGTGTTTAAGACAGATAGATGATGATCCAACTCATTATGATGAGGAAACAGGATTACATTACAACGAAGATGGTACTATCAATAATGATTGGTTAGAACCTACCAGAAGAATAAAGAATTTCCATACGCCAAATAAAGTAAGTTGGAAGGATAAGAATGGTAAGAAGCATACTAAGAAATTAGAAGGAAATGGCGCTAGATTCTTATTGTTAACCGGTATCAGAACATCCAAAGGCTTTGTTAGCTTCAATGATCCTATGAAATCAGCTAAAGAAAATCTTCAGACAGCTAAAGACTATTTCTTTAACTTATCTAAAGACACGTAGAAGGCATTTTTAAGCTCTCTAATCAACCAACGTGTTAAACAAGAGATAGCTACAGCTAAAGAATTAGGATTGATTGAAGGCAATGAAAATAATGATATTTGGAGTTTGCGTAATAAGTTGCTTGATGATGTTGAATTGAATAATAGAAAGGCATTTTATAGTCAACTTGATCCAACTAATGCTGAAGGATATGCTATATTTGACATGTTGGCTGATTATACAATTAATAGTATAATATCTATTAATGAAGTAGAAAAGTTATTCAGTGGAGCTCCTGCTTACTATAAAGTAAAGTATGATCAATATGGTCCTGTAGATGTATCTATTGATAAAATCAAACGTCTTGGTTCTCTTACTTCTACTGGTTTGAATAACAGACTAGATTTCTTTAATGATCCTATTAGAGATGCATATGTAGTTGCTGAATTAAAAGACCACGAAATAATGGACAAGCAATACTACATCTATGAAGGATTATTTACTAGAGGTAATATTAAGGAAACTATTCAAGAATTAGAAGGTGAAGATGCTTGGAATCAGGTAAAAGATTTAAGTATTCAAGAAATTGAAAAAATCTATCCTGAATCAGTCAAGATAGCTAAACAAGCTGCTAAAGTAGAAGTAGAAGGTTACAAAGAAGGTATAAATGTAGCGGATGCTGCTGTATACATTAGCCCTAATATGACTAGAGATCTACTTAGAATGCGTGGAGTATGGTCTCCTGAAATAAAGAAAGCATTTGAAATCCTTACTAATGAAGATACAGCTAATCTATGGGATTCAGATCCTAAACTGTATGCAGAAGCTAATAAGGTTATTCTAAATGCTATGAAGTATATGGCATTTGGTACTAGATTCAACGAAATACCAGGATTAGGTATACCTTATTTTAATAAGATGGCTCTATTCCCATTATTCAAGAGTATAGCTACAGGTGACATTAAAGCACTGTATGACAGGATGGTAGACCCAAGTAAACCAGTAGATATGGTTCTATTTGACTCTGCTGTTAAAGCTGGTTCTAGATCTCCTATGAAGTTCTATAGAGTAGCTAAAGATAGTGAAATAGAACTAAGAGATGGTCAAACTGTTCTTAGTGCTAAAGTTACTGATGAGTTAATTAACGAAGAAGGAAATACTCTAAATGACTTTAATAACTTAGTTACTTATACTCAGAAGTTTAAGTACTTAAGACAACAATTAGAGACTAATCCTCATACTCACGAAGAATAGATGGCTGGTACTCAGTTTATGAAAGTAAATCTATCTAATCTACGTATGGATGATTTATATGGTATTGAAGGTCAACAGGTAACTGGTAGACAAATTAAGGATACTATTATGAATGCTTTGAATAAATTATCTGATATAGGTGTTAAAGACTTAGAAGATGAATTATTCAACAAAGACGGTAGTGTAAATGTAACCAAATTAGCTAAAATGTTAGAAGATGATGCTAGAGAATCTGATGCTAACGATAATGTATTATCTGGTCTCAAAACAGCTAATAATAAATTTATAATGCCTTTGTCTTCTTTATCAGATAATAAGTGGTTAGAAAGTAGATTTATCTCTATGATCAATAAGTAGGTTATTGATGTTCATATACCTGGTGGAGCATTTATCCAAAGATCTACTTTAGGTCTAGAAGCTACTTCTACTAAGGTAGTAACACCAAATATGATAAATGACGGTAGAGTATTAAAATCTATAAATGAGGAGGGTTCAATGGATTCGGTAGTAAGTATAAACTTATTTAAATACTTTATACCTAATTATGAAAACTTAACATATAGAGAAGCTAGACAGTGGCTTATTGATCATGAAATTATTAGTGATAAAGCTAAAGCTAATGCGATAGGTTATCGTATTCCTACTCAGTCAATTGCATCTATATCTCCATTAAGATTTGTAGACGTGTTCCCTGAAATAATGGGTGATACTATCATGTTGCCAGAAGACTTTACTAAACTTACTGGTTCTGACTTCGATATTGATAAATTGTATGTAGCTAGATTTGCATATAATAAGAATGGTGTCAAGTTTAACAAAGGTAATTCTCTTAAGTATGACGAAGTGCGTAATTCTATAAAGAATGAAATGCTGGAAGCATATTTAAAGGTATTACTTACTAGAGATAATACTAACTCTCTTAAATTGTCTATTGATAATGCTACAGAGAATGTTAAGGAGGTACTTAGAGATATAGAAGGACCTAGTAGTTATCATCCTACTCCATTTGAAGTATATTCACCTACATATCAAGAAGCTAGAAAGGCTGAATATACTGGTGGTAAGGCTGGTATTGGACCTTTTGCCTTGAATAATGCTCATCACATTCTTACTTAGCTTACTAAACTTAGCATGGTTAGAGATGTGTTCACCAATACTCTAAATATATGGAATATAGGTGGTATATACGATACTCCAGTGGCAGGCATGAAGAAAGGTGGTAGAATACTTGACTGGTTATCAGCTATGATCAATGGTTTCGTAGATATTGCTAAAGACCCTTATATTGTAAGATTGAATGTTAATTCATGGACATACAATATGGTTTCTTTCTTGTTACGTACTGGTAAAGGTAAGCAGACATTCTACTTTGTTGCTCAACCCATTCTTAAAGAAATGGCAGAAGCTGTAATAAAGACTAAGGGTAAGTATGGTATAGATAGAACTAAAACTCCTACTCAGTTAGAAAATGAAGCAATTGAATCAGTACTTGATAAATATGATCCTACTAAGAAGTATAGGAAAAAATATGAGTTTATAAACGGCAATGAAAATTCAAGAGCTAACGAATATCAAGACTTGTTTAGTACATATCAGAAAGAAAATGGTGAATACACATCTAGAACAAGAGAGTTACTCAAGCTAAATAAAGAAGAGATAAGTAACTTTAACGAAGAATAGGTTCGTATATATTATGCTTGGAAAGCATTAAAGCCATATGCTGATTCATTGGCTAATTTGGTTAAGTATTCTAAAGTAGATACTAAGAAAACTGGTAAGACATTTGCTGAACAACAAACATACTATAATGGTATGTGGGCAATGACAGAGGATGCTAATTTTGCAGATGGTGAAATTGAACGTTTCTATAATGAAACTTTTATTGCTAAAAAGACAGAAAACAGTATTCCGTTTGGTACTTCTATATTCAAGAACTTATTACTTAGAAACACTGATACTTTCTTAAGTAAGAAAGACATAATGTTATCATTACTTGGTAGAAAGAATAATGCTGATTCTAAACTACTTAATGCTCTTATTTCAGGAATGGAAGCTCAAATTAAGAGCGGGTTTTTTAACCAGTTTATATACCAAAATGGTATTGATATTCACAGTATGTTTACTGGAAAAATGTCAATGGCAAAACGTATCAATAACTTTAAATATGAAATACTAAAAGGTAATCCCAAACTAAGTAGATTTTTAAATAATGACGGTACTATAAGTAATGACTTTATAAATTATTTGATACCCAATATAGATTATAATGGTTTAGATTTCATTGATACTTCATCTTTACTTGATGCTGATCAATCACAAGCTAATAACTTGATAAACTACTGGAGAGAATTAATAGATGACCCAGAACCTAGAGTAAGCCAATTATTTAAAGATTTAGTAGTATATGCGTTCCTTACTTCAGGGGATAATCCTACTATGAACTCATTCTTCCAATATGTTCCAAATAGTTATAAAATATCAATGGGTTATACTGACTATATATAGACTAAATTAGATGAATTATCTAATGGAGTTGATCAATCTATAGTAAGAGATGACTTATTCTTAAATAACTGGCAAAATGATAAGCTAGTAAGACCAGTAGATCTGTATAACAATAAAGGAGTCAAATTATACTCTATATCGTTAAATGATTAGTCTGTAGTTCCTAATATCATATTAGGAGAAAGGTAGGATAAAACAGATAGACCTGCTATTAGACCTAGTAATTGGTTATCAATGACTTATGTTAATGATAAAGGTAAACTAATAGAAGGTAAATTCCCTATATTCTACCCGTATATTAAGATAAATGATGGCTTAGGGCGTACTCCAGCTAATTATCATGTATACTCTCTTATAGGTTATAAACAAGCAGCTGATCCAGAAACCAGACGTTTAAATTATATACCTATCTATGGATTAGTATCTAAGAAAGGATACAAATACAGAGGGCATACTGTAGTAGAATACGGTAAAGAATCTCAATTTGATTTTAATAAAGAAAGTGTATGGGATTACACTGAAGCTTTACAAAATCAGGAAGCATTAGCTGATATGGCAGATGATTATAGCAAACCTAACTGGTAGAATTCTGATATTCATTTGATTACAGATCTTCCTCCATATTAGAATATGAATTATGCTAAAGAGCAATAGGATATGAAATTTGAATGGGATCAGGATGATAAAGATGATAATGAACAAGGTGTAGTACTTAGCGAAGCTGAAGAAAGTAAAGAAGACTCTAAAAATCTTCTTTAGTTAGAGGCTGATCTTTTGTATAAGATGAAGGAATACCTGACCGAATTAAGCAAAGATAATACAGATTTAGCATCTAGTATAGATGATAAAATGGAAGAATTTACTCAATTGTTACGTAAAGAAAATCCAACTACTCCAGAAGAAGTGGAAGGTTTGATTAACAAATTTATATGTAATTTATAATATGAATAAATATTGTCCAAATAAAAATCTTCCCGAATGGAAGGAGTTAGTAGAGGTAGTAGGCGAAAATAAAGCCTACTACCTTTGGGATTAGAATAAAGGCAATGGATTAGATAAAGCTTCTAATGGAGAAGATTCTAAACTATTTTCAGACCTTTTAAGCTAGTTTGATAATAATCGTGAACAAGCTATCCTAGCAAAGGCTGAAACCTTTACAGAAGCTTTTAAAACACAATTATCAGATGAATTATCTAAACAAGTAGATGAAAATGGTGAGCTGTTAATTGAAGCTTACAATAAAAGAAATGAAGTTAAATAGGGTTCTTCTAATACTTTATTGGAATAGTTAGGAGAATTTGCGGATACTGTGGATGTAGTAAACTTCTTTATTAATCACAATGATGTAAAATCTCAAACTAAAGAACTTCTTAAGAAATTAAACAAAGCCAATAGACCATTTATTATCCGTGAAGGTCGTAAAGAAGGAGGAGTAAGAGCGTCATCTGGAGCTGCGTTATATTTGTATACAGATATTATTAAATCATCAACTACACAACAGAGTGCTGAAGACGTTGCACACGAGATGCTACATATATACTTAATGAAAGAATATGAAAATAACCCTGAATTCAAAACTACATTAGATACTTTACAAGAAAAATATAAGCAAAAATTAGGTAGTGAATGGTATGGATTAGGGGATGACGATAGGAGTGATGAATTTCTAAATGAATTTCTATCCAATTCATCTTTTAGAAGTGAATTAGAGAAACACGACAAAAACTTATTTCAACGTATATGGGAAGCGATATCTGGTGTAATTAAAGAGTTCTTTGGTAAAAATAATAACAGATTACCAAAAGATTTATTAGAATTGTAGACGTATACTATAAATTTGTTAAATAAAGTAAACTAGGGTGAAATAAGTATATACAGTATTAATGAATTTAAAGAAACGTACACAGGAAAAGAATTTAACAAGTTAGATAACAATCAATAGAAGTAGATAGACAAATTATATGATAAAATACAAAAAGGATTAAAAGATAGATTAAACGCAATTAAACATTATAATGTAAAAAATCCTAAAGTATGGAATCAAATATCTACAGTAATATCTCAATTATCTAGGTCTGAAACAGAACAAGGAATATTACAATTTGTTCAACATGTTAATGATACCATAGGTGATAGTATAAAGTTCTTATCTAAGCCAATAGAATAGATTAATGCTAAACAAATTAGATAGTTGTCTAATGACTACTTAGGATTTTACAAACCTCTTATTGATCAAATTCAATATGCAGTAGATACTACTGATATATTTAAAGAATTACCTGATTATGCTACTATAAAGTAGAATATAGCAGATATAGTATAGCAATTAACAGTAATTAATAATAGATTTACTAATATTCTTAAAGAAAAAGGTTATCAATTCTTACAAGAATATTTACAATCTAGAGCTGTACCACAAGACTATATAGATAAGACTATAGCTTGGCTTGATGATCCAAAACATGATACTAGTGTATTTATGAATTGGTTTGGTATGGCTACTAATAGCGATAATATGGTATTGCAAACTATAGCTAATATGTTATAGAATACTGTCAATAAGACAGATAGAGAAACATTGTAGGTAGGTACTGAATTAGTTAAGTAGCTGAATAAAGTAAAAGAGAAATACGGTAATGACGTTCAAAAATTACTATATGAGAAATATGACGACGGCACATATACTGGATTAAAGGTTACTCCTATCAATAAAGGGCAATTCAAAAGAGATTAGAAGGAATATCTAAATAATTTATCTAGTAAATTAGGAATACAAAAAGATGAGCATGACCAATACATAATGCCTGATGATGAAGATATTCAAAGAAAATGGTTTGATGGAGTTAATAAATTCTACTCTGATAGAGCTAATAGAAAGTATAAGCCAGAGTATTATTCAACTAGAAATAAAATGCTTTCTATGAAAACTAGGGATGCTATAAATGAGATTAATAACTATATTAATACTATAGTAGATCCTATTACAGTAGATGGAGTAGAATATGATAACTTATTATCAGAATCTGAATATAATTCATTAATTAGTTTACGTAGACAAAAAGCTCTACTATCTAATAGATATAATCTAGATGGTAGTATAAAAACAGGGGATGATTTAATCATAGCTAATGAGTTGCATTTCTTTAATGAAATAGTTCAATAGCATGTGAAGTATAAAACAGATAAAGAAAGCTATAATAGAGATAGAGCAAAAGTAGTAGCTAAGTATGGTGAAGGATCTACTCAACTATAGTTATGGGAATCAAGAAATTTAAAGAAATAGTACACTTAGGAATTCTACGATGAGTTAGATAGTTTAGGTAAAGTAGAACAATCTGAAGAATACAAAGAAGCTATAAAGAAACGTAGAGAATTTCAATAGCTATTTAAAGATCCTCGTACTGGTAAAATAGATTCTAATTTAATGTCAGACTCTGAGAAAAGGGAACTTTTGAAATTAGATTAGGATATTGCTAATCTATATACTTGGACAGAATAGATTGATACTGGGAAAAAATTTAGTGATATTGCTGAAGTAGTTCCAACAGAACAGTACTATAAAGATAGCTAGAATGCTAGAGAAGCTGGCACAGAAGCTTATAATGATTGGTTTAATAATAACCATTATGAGGATGGTAGAGGTCGTATGCATCCAGCTTCGTATTATACAGAATTAAAACCAAAAGATGAATTATTAGAAAAGTATACAGAGTATGCTCCAATAAGTAGATACTCTACTATAGATAGGCAATCAGATTGGTTTAATAAGGACTGGGATCCAGCTGGTCCTACTGTATAGCCTAATAAGAAATATTATGACAATACTAAAGCATATAAAGAAATAGTAGATAAACCTGAATTAAAGAAATTATATGACGATTTATCTGATACTATCAATAAGGCTAATAAGTATATATCATTCTTAACATTTGGTGATGATGGTAGAATGCCTCAAATACCTGCAAGATTTATGCAAGTATTAGGTAGAAAAGATAGCGTACTAAATGCTTTGAAATACATATTTGATGATGTAGCTGTTACTAGAGTAGATGATACTGATTATGTAGATGATTTTACTACTATGCCTAATGGCGATCCTATTAAAGTAATACCTACAAGATTTATAAATATGCTAGAAGATACCAATGAAATATCAACAGACGCTGTCGCATCTGTAATAGCTTATTATAATATGGCTGCTAATTATAATAATATGGTAGAACAATAGGATGATGTTGAATTATTACTCAATCTTCTAAAGAATATTCAAATTAGAACTAAGAAAGAACTAAAAACAGCAGGTTCAGCTAATGTATATAAACAAGCTTAGCTATTGGTTGATAGAATAATGTATGGTAGAAATAAAACTCCTATTACAGTAAATATATTAGATAAAGAGATAAATATAGGTAAAACATTGGATATAATACGAGGATTCGTTACTAAAGTAAACCTATCGGGTAACTTGTGGTCCATTGGTACTTCTTTCTTTACTGATGCTACCTATACTACTTTAGAAGCCAAAATGGGTAGATTCTTTGATACCAATGACCTTAAATTTGCTTCTAATGAATTTGCTAGATAGTTACCAGATATGATGGCTAATATTGGTAATCCAGTACCTAAAGGTAAATTGTCTTATTTGTTACAACTAAATCAAGTAGTAAAGGATAACAAAGAAATATTTGATAGACTAGACTAGAGTCAGGTATTAAGAGCTATAAATCAAAACTTCTGGTTTGCAGGTTATACTTAGTCTGATTATACTGTTAAGAGTCATACAGTTATTAGTATATATCACAGTTATAGATTTGTAGATGGAGAAGGTTTTATGACTAAACAGTAGTATATTAATAAATTTAATTCTAATAGTACTAAATTTGAGCAATTGCCTGTAACTTTATATGATGTATTTGTAGAAGATAAAGAAGGTAATATAAAGATATAGGATAAGTATAAACAGTATGTTAATGATAAGCTATAGAATGAAGTAAGAAATAGGATTAATATACTTACTTAGAGAATTGATGGTACTTTACGAGAAATAGATAAAGCGGCAGTACATGCTAACTCTATAGCTTCTTATATTGTATTACATCGTAACTTTATGATATCTGCACTGCATGATAGATTTAAGAAAAAATAGTTTAATCTTGATTTAGGAGTAGAAGAAGAAGGATATTATAGATCTACTAGTAAATTCTTAAAAAATGTTATAGGATAGAGACATTTTGCTATGACACAATTATTAGCAGACTATAATAACTTAAAAGATTATGAATAGTATGCTGTTAGAAGAGTTCTAAATGAATTAGTACTCATCGCAGCTTCTACTACTGTAGCTCTTGCTATGGCTACTATAGTAGATGGAGATGATGAGTATGATACATGGTTAACTTAGTCTATTACTTACTTAGCAATGCGTTCAGCATTTGAATTTAGAACTATGTATAATCCATTTGAATTTATTTCATTAATTAAGTCTCCTACAGCAGCTTTCAATTGGTTTGATAATGCTTCTAGTTTTATTAATCTATTTAATCCTGCTTCATATGTAGGTGATAGAACTCCTTTTACTATAATAGACAGAGGCCCTTATAAAGGAATGCCTGTTATACTTAAAAATATAATTAAGGTTACTCCATTTAAGAGTATAATAGAAGCAACAGATCCAAAAGCAAAAAGGAACTATTTATAGAATTAGTTAATGAACTTCTAAAAAGTTTCTATCTAAATTATCAATTCGCTAGATTAACTGTAAAAAAAGAAAGGCTGAGTATTAATTTACTCAGCCTATTTTGTTATGAGAGTTCATCATACTCTTCATAACTATAATAATCTTCTTCTGGCAATTCAGCATTTATAGACTCACCAAATCTATATGTATTTAGAAATAACCTCTGTGCTAATTCTGGAACAGGCACGTTTGCCCAAAATCTATTTATTTCTAATGCTGCACTTACATTATAAGTTTTACCAGTTGATTGAAGATTATGTATATCTTTTTTATACTTAGGATTACTTAAACAATAAATAGTATAATGCTTATTGTTTATAGTAATATATTTAGTATTATATAAAGAGTCTAACTGTTTAAACTTTCTATATCTATCTAAAGATTCCTTAGTATTAACACTACTATCATATAAAAGAAAGACCTTTTCTTCTAAAAAAGGTCTATTTTTATCAGTAGTATATGCATTTATATAACCGCTTTCTACAGTTAAATCATTCCATGTAAGATTATCATCTAATAACGGAACTATATAAATGCTAACATCATTCAAGCCTTTCAGTACCATCCCCCTCGTAATAGCTAAGAGTGTGCTCCCAGTTATTAGTTCGATAATGGTATGAAAGTTCTGTTAATGCATTGATAATGATAGTTTTTTGAGAGTCTAACTCTGTTTCATTAAACATATCGAATACTCTCACTTCATAGCTACCATTTGTTTGAATAGCAACTATATAGGCTTCACAGTCATAATCTGAAATATCAATATCTTGATCTCTCATATACCAAGTAATAGCTAATAAATAATAAGCTATTTGTCTGTAATAGCCAAATTCTTCTACAGAATGCTTAAAGTTATAAACATCTGAAGTAGTCTTTAAGTCAATAAGAATAATCTTCTTATTGACATGATCGAATATACATCTATCAAGTAAAGACTTGCAAGGTGCATACCAAATCTTATCTTCATCCATCTTAAGACTATTAGTCATAATAGGAAGTGTCCAGTTAATATGAAACTCATTATGAGATTCTACTCCTGGTATATCTGTTAGTAATTCTTTTGCTTTCTTATGATTATCAATGTTAGACTTAATTGTCTTTAACATATTCAAATCAGCAAAGGAAATTACTTTTCTGTTATCTTTTTCATTTCGTAATGCTTCTATATAGTCAGCATAACGAGTACATAGCTCTGTAGCTTCTTTTAAGACGATTTCAGAGCTTTTTGAATTGCTATATGCAGATTTATATGCAGCAATCTTCTTATCGTCTTCTATGAGCTCTAATGAGTTTGCATAGTTCTCACAGAAATCTTTTTGTTGTTTTACTTTAGGTACTTCATAATCTAAAATAATATAATCCTTCCAAAATTCATCTGGTTGAAGTATATATTCATGAATCATAGTACCCTTCTCTAATTGTGGTAACTTTAATCCTTCTTCTTTACCGTCGAGCATATTACGGAAATACAAAGGACCTTTCTTTAGAAACCAACCAATAGAAGAATTTGATATTCTCGTGTTATCTTCATAATACGGTTTATCAATTATCATGTTCTTCTTCTAAATACTGTTTAAATCGTTCAAGTCTCTCTTTAGCATCCTTACTATTCTCAATTAATTGAAAATATCTGTATGCTCCTTCTATATTACCTTCTTTAAGACAGTTAAATATACCTTCTTCATAACTCAATATATTAGAGTTATGTTCAGTATTTTTTGTAACATAGAAATCATTAATCTTTGTACTAAGTTTAAGGCTATTCCAAGCATCCTTAGTATAGTTAATTGCTTGCTTTATTAGATTCATCTTTTTCAAAGTTTATTGTTACTATTTTAAGTCTTTCCCTTTCAATATAACTATCAGTTAATATACTGCAATTATACTGATTAAGATGACCATAGGATATACCATTATGCCAATGCCCAAAGAAATGATGCTTATACTTACCGAAACAGTAATGTTCAAGCTTCTCATTATAATTAGGATTCTCATGTGTGATTAGAATATCACATTCAGGTATATTCTCATATGGACATTTATACTTATCATATTCATGATTAGTATCTTCAAATGCCCATGTTTGCCAGTGTATAGGAGCTATCCAAGGAGTACCGTAGAAAGTAACTCCTTCATATTCATAGGGTTCATCAATAAGAAATACTACCTTATCATTAGTGAGTATAGATATCTTATCTTTGAATTGCTGAAGTGTAATATCTTTATCTAAACTATCATATAGTCGTTCGATATAGATATCATGATTACCAGGTACTACTATTACTTTCTTACAAGGAAGTTTATCTACCCAGTTTACAAAAGTAACACTCCACCATTTATCTGATTCATCGCTGTCTCTTTGAACAACTAACTCTACTACATCACCAGCTATACATAGTACATCACACTCAGGTATAGTGGGTAGGTTACCATGCAAATCACTAATTGCACATATTTTCATATTGCAAATTTTTTGTTAGTTTATATACTAATAATGTATAGAAAATTAACATCCTTTCAAATGTTTTATTAACTCATCTACTTGTTTTTGATTATGAACTATGTAAAATTTTACATCAATTTCACGTCTATACAAGTAGTAGTTAAATAGTTTCTCACGTAAAGGCCATGCCTCATTAGGATAGCCTTTACATTCGATAATAAATCCGTCACCTACGAAATCAGGTAGGTAAGTCATTGGACGATATTTCTTTTCTCCAAAAGTAAAAGCTGGAAGAAGTTCGAATCTGTGCTTTTCATAATCAGCCTTGATTTTTGCTTCTTTCAGCTTCTTATATGTATAGGTTTCAAGTTTACTTCTAAACTTTATACCGTCATATTCATTTGGAGTAGCGTTTTTTACTTTTCCTTGCTTCTTTGTACTTTTTCTTCTTACAAATAACATCATGATAAGACTACACTCTTACAATAAGTTATAGAATCATTCTTAGTAGAAGCTCCAAATGTACTTTTTAATGTAACAGGTTCGCCTTTCATAGCTTTATCCATTACAAATTTGATAATACTCCATGCAGCCTTCCATTTTGCATGACAAGCTTTTACTTCTCCAGCAAGTACTTGAGCAATATAGTCAACTAAGAATGCAGGAATACAGTATAAAGCCAATTTTTTATAGTTTCAAAATCATTTGCTTTAATAGCATCTGATATATCTTTAGCCTTAAACTTTTTATGGACTAATAGGCCTTCTAAGCCTGTTTTAAGGCTCATTTTGCGAAGATATTTTACACCAGCTTCATCTCTATCAAACATTATAATAATGCGTTTAAAACGCTTCTTAAGCTGTTCTAATGCCTTGTCAGGTATAAAAGTTGATTCTGATGATGGGCTTATCGCAGGAATACCCATTTCGTATAAACACATGATGTCTTTCATACTCTTTGTTATAATGAGTATATCACCAGTTTTAGGTAACTGTTTAAATCCCTGAATATCGTTTTCGGTCAGGTTATTACGCCACTTTGTATATTTATCTGCTAAAGGTCTATATATCTTAAAATGATTATATACCTTATAAGCATACATAGGATTCGTATCCTTGTAAATACCCTTTACAATACCATTACACAAATAATATTTGATACTACTTACTCCGAATTTCTTCAAAGTGGTAGTACTAATATTGAACTGAGACCAGTAATTGATGTCTGTTAGAGTAAAGTCTTGTCTTACTACACCAATTACTGTCTCTGTTGACGGTATGTATTGCTTAGAGCTAACGAGTTGCGTATTGTTAGTAATTTTAAGCTTATTAACTATATCATTCAGTATATCTGAATAATTAGTTAAACCAGTAAGTAACGAAACAAACTTAATTACATTACCGCAATCACCTGTGCCATGATCCTTAAACATTAACTGTTTAGTAGTCCTACTATAGAAACATCCAAATGATGGATTTTTATCTTTTCTAAATGGACTGTTATATATCATGCCAACTTTAAAATTACCTATATACGCTGAATATATATCATATTCTGTTACTTTAGATAGTATATACTCTAAAGTAATATTCTCTTCATCTTTTATGTTCGTAGTGTCATATAACATATGATATATAATTTTTAAGTGGAAGTAATGAGATTCGAACTCATGACATGGTCCTATCTATAGTACCTTTAAATCTATCGCCTTTTCTCGCAGGTTTATTCAGATTTATATCTCCTATATCCACCGGACTTGCTCTACCACTGAGCTATACTTCCTTATAAAAACGTGAGTGCATGCTATCCAGAATCTATGAATTTTGTAATTCGCCACCGCCTTTCACGGCTTGCATCGGATTCCTCTAAGAGTCATGCCACCGATGAATTACTCACATAGCGGCATGCTACTCACGTATCGCTATATTATGCCTAGCGTAGGCAAGCTGTTAAAAGGTTATATTAGAATGGCAAATCGTCATTCTGAGTATCTGCTACTCCTTTATCTACCTTATCTAACGGATTAACATCTGTTGTTTCCTTATCTGCTGTGATAGGACGAACAAAGACATCAATATTCAATTCTGTAATCTTACTTACTTGACCCTCAGGTAAATTCATTGGTTCAATGAAAGTAAATTTACAATAGTTAGGTAATGTAGTATAACCTTTATTGTTATAAACTATCTTTACTCTAAGTAAAATATCTTTATTTGCTGCATTCAGCAAATTAACAACCCAATTAGCAAATTCACTAAATGATGAACCTGCAAAGACGAGAGCTTCTTTAGGATAGAAACAGCTAAGTATCTGCAATATACGCTTTACTTGTCTATTTGCTCTATTCTGAAAGTCTTCTTCAGATTCCATAGGTTTCTTAGTAGACTCCCATTCAGTATGTGTCATGGTTTGTTCATCTTTCTCGAACTTAAATTCAGTAAAGATATTACCATTAATAGACTTATCAACTCTAGCACTTACAAATTTCACATTATCGTGAATACCTGCTTCTAAGTACTTATTTTTACTCTCTTGTATCTGGTTTGCTAATTCTGTACTATAAATCATAACTTAATCTTTTAAACTGATATAAAATACTGTTAAAAGTTACTCAGGCAAATATATTTTGTCCCAATATACCTTAATATCATTGTTTTCATCGCTTTCTGCAATAACAATGTTCTTACCTCTTAAATGAGGTGCTCTTGCTTCTCTAACGGAGTTATCTCCGCCTTCAAAAGAGATATGAGTTTCATTTCTCTTTCTATATACATAGCCAACAGCATCTGCTTCACCACATATAATATTAGCAAGTTTACCTACTAAGTCAAGGGACATTTCTGATAACTCTTCTCCTTCCTTATTAATCAACTTATCTCGAGTATGACCAATAAGTATAAAGTTATCACATAAATCTCTAAACATATCTATAACTTTTCTTACAGCTTGTTGTAGATACATATAACCAGAACCATTAGGCAAGGTTCTTACGTCATTTCCAGAGTAATTCTTACCCATAGGAGTTGCTCTATACAACTGTGCTGCATAGCTAAGACATATCTCCTCTAATCTTGAGGCATTGTCTAGAGTAATATATTTGTATGGTTTCTTACCGGTCTGTTTAATTTCTTCTCTAATTGCTGTAGCAATATCTCCTAAGTCTTTTACAGACCTAGCTTGTACAGCAAGAGCTTCGAGGAACTCAGAACCACCTTCTAAGTCTACGATTAGATTGTTATCTAATCTAGACGCTAGAGTGGTTTTACCGGCTTTTGGTTTGCCAAATATAATTAAGAATCGAGGATTCTCTACTTTGGCTTTTACTTTCTCTTTCGGTAATACAATCATAAAGCTTTAATTATATTGTATCCTCTGAGAATGCTTTGGTAGTTTCTGATAGTTTGGATATTTATTTAGAATAAACCACGATTTTTAATCTTAATCGTGATATCAATAATAGTCTTTTTAGTTTTCGGTTTCAAATGGTTCAATGAACCAGTTGCAATCGGGATGATATCGTAACCAATCTGTACGAAGTTATCAAAAATCTTAATCGGTGTACCGAATTCATCTTCAAAGTCGTAATCCTTCTTAAAAGGATAATTCTTCTTAGCATAAATATCAAGTGCAGACAATGCGTTAAAGAATTCTTTTTCAAGGTCAAAGTTAATGCTACCATCAGCAAAGCACTTGAACGGACATTCTGCACATTCCTTAGGCAACCATCCAATGTTATGAGTCTTACTCAAGCCAAGAGTAATATAATCACCAGCACCAGCATATTCAATGCCATAAGTGCATTTAGGATAGTCATAATTACTTTCTACTGTTAACCAAGGATAAGCGTTAACAACACGTTTCATCAAAGATTCTTTGTAGATATCTGCAGTTTTATTGTTTTTCGGTAACTTAAATGTATATGTTTTCATAATTTTCAGCCTTTTTAATTGTTATTACTAAACGAAATCTTCATCACTGGTTCCTCATCTCGTATAGTCTCAATTAAGTTATTGTATTTCAAATCGTTATCAAACTCTAATATCGCACATTCTCCTGCATCCCTATTTTTAAGTATATGCAAGTAGACTTTATTCTTCACTAGTAAACGATTTGGTCCATACTGTTGTATATTGAGTAGTTCCGGTCTGTGGATACATATAACATAATCAGATGCATGAAATATAGTATCAGCGGAAGATATATCACTACGCATTGGATAATGCATAGAGGGGTTATTAATTCTTTCAGGACTCTCAATGTTTCGATTCATCTGTGATAACTGAATTATAGTAGTATCAGGTAACTTCTTTACTCTGATAAATAGTTTCTGTAAATCTGAAATCACTTGCAGGGCTGTTTCACGAGCTTGACCTTCAACAAGTAAAGTATGATCAAGTATAATCACAAATTTTTTGCCTTTAGCTTTATTCTCGTAGAAATAGTTTATAGTAGATGCTATATCGTCAACAGTACCCGGTGTATCTACATAATATATCGGATATGATTTTATTTGTTGAGAAGTTTGTTCAACTTTAGCTAATAAATCATCATCTAATTCATTATTAGCACTGTATAGCTCTGCAGTAGTTTGCCTTAGCTTACTGCTCATTTTTCTACCTACCTGCCTAGAACTTAACATCTCAAATGAGAAATTAAGTACTATAACATCCTGTTTAGAATTTAAATCTATTAAATCAGTTTCAAGCGTATTCACAAATGAAGATTTACCACTACCAGATATACCTACTATAGTATATATCGTATTAGGTTCAATACCACCCATGCAGGATTTATTGAACTTATTCCATCTTGTACGTAGTGAAATAATCTCATGATTTTTTCTTCTACGTATATACTCTACTGCTTCATTTGTAGCTGAAGATATATGACGGAATGGTAGCGTTTTAGATAAGTTCTGTTCCATAATTATAGTTATCTATGGTTGAAGGTTTATCTAATTTCATTTGTTCATCGTAGGTCTCCCACTCATGTTGAGTAAGCCATTTCCACATAGTTTTCATATAACCTATTTTGCCTGTTCGCATTTTATCATCTATTTCGTACCTCAGACAAGCCATAATATGATTATGCATTGCTTTGGATTTACCTATGATACGGTTATATTCCTTTCTACATTTGTTTATATTAGCTCTTAGAAAGCCTTTTGTACCATCAGGCCTTGTAACATAAACTGGAAATTGGTCATAAAATTCATCAAACATAGTTTTATCTTCTTTTAGAAGTTCAACCAATTTGCTTGTTTTATTTATGACTTTGGTATCTCCATCATACTGGATAGAGATTAAACCTAAATGCTCTAACTCTCGTATTTCTTCTTCATTAACTAGGCTGAGAAGTCTCTGAATGTCTTGATTGATTGTTTTGATATCACTCAATACGATAGTTAGGAATACTAATTGATTAATAGTTAGGTTGGGTATTCTATCTAAGATAGAAGTATCTATTTCTAAAATCATATTCTCATATTTAATATGAGCTTATAGTTCTTTGAAATATTTTGGTAAAGCCTTTGTTAATCCCATAGGCTCAGTTGTAACGGTTTTAAGTCTCGGATTATCTTATAGGCTTCATAAATATAATACCTATAGTTAATCTTTCTCTCTTCAATTGGTTTATCATCGAACTTATTTAAAAGAGTAACACCAGATGCAGTAAGCATATTCTGATATGACTTTTCTTTTGCAATATAGCTTTGTCTTCCTACATAAGGTTCATAGTATTCTACTACTTCACCTTCTGCATGACCTGTATATTTCCATTTCCATAAGTATCCACCATTAGTAGATGCATAGAAACGATTAGTTCGCTGTTGTTCTTGGTTCATGTATTCAACATGCCATTGTTTACCAGTTTTCTCAGACATTAAGAATTTACGTATATCTGTACATCCTTTTATAGTGTCTTCTACTGGTATACCATCTACAAAGTACTTTATAATAGCTTCAGGTATTATCTTTGCAGATAATCCCTTACCTAATAGTACTTTAGTAATAAACATACCTTTTGTCTTAATTAAATCAGGATTTTTAGTTTCCTTATATCCTTCTTTAACTGCAATGTAGTCATTAATTGCATATTGGTACATAGCTTCAAAACGCTCTTCTTCAAGAGTAAGTCTTGTAAGTTGTTCCCATTCTTGACAAATCTTGTTAGCCTGTTCATATATACTTTTCTTAAGTAATACAAATAAACCATCAGTATTTGCCTGGACGATTCGGCATCCTATTTGTGTTAGCCTTTCAGCTAACATTAGCAATAATAACTGTCCATTTATTCTAATTTGCATTACTGCAAAAGGACTATAACAGAAGTTATGTTGATTTTGTAGATTACCTGACAAACCATTCAATGCCAACTTTAATGTCTCATTCTTCACTTTATCTCCATTATGCTTAGCTTCTATTCTTTCATCTTTAATTTGAGAATATACTTCTAAGAATTCTGGACCAAGATGCTTAGGATAGAACTTATATTCTATTAGCATACTTGGATATAGTGAAGCAACATCAATATCTATTAGCATTTCGTCTTCTTTAGGAATAATGATTTCAGGATCATTTTTAGAATGAATCCCTCCTACTCCCACAGTATAGCGCAAACCATTAAATATGAAGTTGTTTTCGTAACCTTTCCTACCAGGAGATACTATCTGACTTTTCATATCATCTAATACTCTTTGTAGAATAGGACTATCATACTTAATGAACGGTAGTATTACATCCTTTAGTGGTATATAATCCATTGGTGATCTTAATCCTTCGATATCCCACCAGGTTAAACCTGTTTTCTCAAGATACTTTTGAGTTAAGATCTTCATTCCAATGTTTACACCATCCTTACTAAGGACTCGTACTCCATATTCATCTTCAATAGCTATACGTAAATCAATATCTTTCTTACATCTATTTAAAAGCTCTGCAGTTGACTCTATATCATTGATATTATAATCAATCATATTGTCAAAATCTTCTAATGGAAGAGGTTTACTCCAATCACATACAAATTCTTGTACATTAGGATATTGCATAGTTACTTGGATTTCTTTCAAACCTACTCTAAGTTTATTAGAGTAAAGCATAGTAAGTAAATCAAAAGTATCAAACCAAATCTGATACTTCCAATGTTTCCAAGCTTCTATATTATCTTCTGTAGAAGTAGTAATAGTCCTACTTAAGTTAAATATAGAACTACATATTGTAGCTACATTATAACTCATGAGTTTATCTTCATACTCTATAATATAATTTACTATAGGGTTATCATAATGCAGATTATTATATCCACAGAAGATAACCTCAGATTTTATTTCTAAATCTGTAGTATAAAAATCACCCCATTTTATGTAAGAGTCTACTTGTTTAAAGAACTTTACTAATTCTCTTAGCTGGTTCCTTCTTTCAGAGATTTCAAATTTATATATTTCTCCTGTTTCTGTATTTTTAACAGAACAGTGAAAGATATTTTGAAATACTTCAATATCATATACATAGACCTTCTTGTCGCGTATAATCATATCAAAAATATTAGTTAGATTCCGTGGTCAGACTCGAACTGACACAATCACACAGACTTACATTTTGCTGCGGCTCTAACCTCTTCTTAAGCTACACGGAAAACAGTACCATTTCAGTTCTGGTACAAGAACTTCATGAAAAAAAACGAAGAATTAAGCTGCTCTAAGCATAGGCTTAATTACCTTACGATAATAGCTACGGCTAGATGCTATATCGGCTGTTCTTTTATCTTTTCCTTTACAGCCTCCAACGTGCTGTTTTCTGTTCTTATTTCTATCTTCATAGAATGATAAGAATTTCAAGGGACATTTAGGTTTCTCTAAACGAAGCCTTGCTTCTTTTTGTTTTGCTAATTGTTTAGCTTTTTGTTCTTTGGCCTGTGCTTTTTTCTTTGCACGAAGCTCTTTCAATCTCGGACTTAACCAGTCTTCTGGCTTTTTGTCCTTATTCTTTTCTTTATCAGCTACACTTTGTGCTAAGCGTTTATCACGCTCATCTTTCCACGCTTTATGTCTAATTCTTTTAGCTTCTGCTAATTTCCACTCTGTATAATTCTGCTTTCCCATAATCTTGATAATTTTTTTAGTTAATAATTAAGCTGCTAATAACGATTTACCATCATAGTAGATGATGTTGTTATCACCTTCTATGTCTTGTACAGTAATACCAGCAAATGAAGTATCTTTCTTAAACTTCTTTGCTTCTATTGCTGCTTTCTTTTTGGCATCGTCTCTTGTAAGTGCAATAAAGTAGTCTGTTTTGAAGTCATAGACACGTTTTTCATCGTCACTACGTCTTCTCTGTACAGTATACTTGAACTTACGCTTGTTAGGCTTTTCTTTAACGGCTAATTCAGCCGCTGTAAAGCCTTTTTGTTTGCCTTCCTTACTGGGTAAAGGCTTACGAGCTTCTTCTTCAAATTTAGCCTGCATTTCTGCAAGTTTAGCCTTCCTACTTGCTAATTCAGCTTTTTTGGCTGCTCGATTAGCTTTCAACTTATCCTTTATCTGCTTTGTAGTAAGCGTAGTAGGTTTAGCTTTGACAAATAAGTTGTCTTTAACTATACGAGTAAATTTCTTCTTCTCTTTACGGGTATAGTTCACAGTTGGATCATAGCCTGCTTTCATAAGAATTTGTTTGATACGTTCTTTCTTGGACTGTACTATAGCCTTATTTTCCTTCATAGCTTCAATAGCTACTTTGGTAGGCTGTTGTTTCTGTTTAGAACTCCAGGAGTTCCATTCTACTGTTTTCCCGTCTTTAACTACAGTTACTAAAGACGGACCGATCTCGAAATCCCTTGTAGTTTCTACTGGACAATGTTTCTTAACGAACTTGCTACCTACTACAATTCTGGGATAATTGCGCTTTTTAGCTTTAATTGATCGTTTTTGATTTCTTAAAGTTTGTCTCTTTATCTTAAAGTTCTTATTCTTTTTCATAATCTTGATAATTTTAATGGTTATTTACTAAAGCCTTTTATTGCCGGCTTCTTTTTCTCTATCTCATAATATACTATGATAGCTTTGTTATTCCAACTTACTGAATCTATGGTATTGTTATCAGCAATATCTTTGAGAATAGAATTTACTCTATTCTCAAATTTACTGCTACTTTCAAAAAAACTTTTACGTATATAATATACTTTTTTCATTTTTTTATGCTGCTAATGATAACGGTGCTTCTTCAATACTGAGTTCTGCACCATTATTGAAGTCTTCAATCTTCTTGTTCAAGGCATTTATTTCCAGCTGTAATTTAGCTTTCAAACTACTAATATAGGCAGAAGTTAATTCTTCTGTCTTATCTAAGTTTTTCTTGCCTTTAGCACGCTTAAGCTTAGGATCAAGAGTCTTGATCTTACTTAAGTGAAACAACTGTTCTTGCTTCTCTGACAAAGTAAAGATATCAAGATAGTTGTTAGTTATTGGTAACTCAGAGAACTTCTTATAACCCATATTGATACATTGTAAGTACAATTTCAACAGGATACGTTCTTCTGCTTTTGCTTGGATGTCAAGAATCAGCGCCTTCAAATCAAAGTTACGCTTAGCTCCCGTAGGGATAACATTTTCATTCTTGATAATATTCCAGTATTTAGTAATCTCATTACTAAGTTCTTTACGATGTGTAATAATATATTTAGATGTAATTGATTTCATGTTCAAGTTGATTTTTTAAAGTTAATACTTGACCAAATTACGTCTACTAGTTGTAGTGCTGGTGAGACTCGAACTCACAACTCTCAACTTAGAAGGTTGATGTTCTATCCAGTTGAACTACAGCACTATATTTAAACAGGGCCAATTCACCCTGTGAAAATATGTTGTTTTTATTATAATATTCCAATTCAAATACTATACTTGTTTAACCTTGCCTAATCGTACTGGTACGACTACGCCTGGTCTTATTTCAATACCAGCAAACCCAAATATGTTGTCAGAGACAACAAGTTTGCCGGTTAGACCTTTCTCTTTTGCGAATTTTTCAATAGCTTCTTTATTGATATACTTTGAGTGCAGCTCTCCGCTCGAAGCATTCCTCATACTATCAAATAAAATATCTACAACACAATCGAGATCTTTGTTTTTAATTGCTTCCTTCAGTAATGCTTGTGTAATACCGTCAAAAGCTACATCGTTTCTAGTTCCTCCAGAACCAGTTATTGCATCTGCAATACGTATTGCTACATCTAAAAGACTTACCGATTCATAAGTATTTAAAAGCCGTTGCCACCATAAAGGCCCTTTGCCATAGTAAAAGAAGACCTGACCATCCTCTCTTACAGATACTGCATTAGGTGTTACTTTAGTGCTTCCGTCCCAACTCTGAACTTTAGCTAGTATAGTAGGCTCGACGCAAATAAGTAGTCGCAGAAGCTCTATTCTTACTTTAGAAATTCTGCTCATAGTATTGCTTATTCAGTAGTTTCTTCAAGATTTACCTGAAGTGTTACTTCTGTTTCGTCAGTAACTACACCACACTGCCGTTGATATTCCAACTGCATACGGTCAGACTGATCCATCGTATCACGTACAGTCTCACTGAGTCGAATGAACTTGCGAGACAAATCCTCATAGAAGTTGAGGATACCCTTGTTATGTATCTTCAACATATCGTTCAGCATAGGCAATTCCTCTGCTGCAAAGAACATTGGTTTACTGTTCTTCTTACCAATACGTTCGATACATTCAGCCACGCTCTTCCGGTCAGCCTTACTGAAATCAGGCTTGACTAACGGGAATACAAGATTCGGGTCGTTGTCATCCGGATTCAACATGATTTTCGGTTCACCATCTAAGTCCTTAGCGATGAACTTGACATCTAAAATGTCAATGGCCTTAACAATGAATACATTTACTTCTTTCCGTAAAGTATTCTTGTCATTGAGCACATCTTCCTTCCATTTAAGGTCAGGATTCGTTGCTACTACAGTATAGATTTGTTCACCAAAGAACCGTCCATACTCTTTTGCAGTTGCCCGATAACGAGCCATAACTTGAGCAGCAGTGCTCTGTGTTCCTACTAATGCACCAATAGAAGATGCTACATTATTTTTATCCATAAGAATGTTTCCTTTCTGAGTCCGTGCTTGATTTCACCAATACGAAACTCTCTTAATTTTTAATTAATACTTTGTTAATGCTCTCCACCTTTCGATTATTTATATACTAAAGTATGCATCTTATATCATACCGCTTTACTAAGCTTTGAAATTTTAGTAGTGAAGTCAATCACATAATCTACTTGGCTTACTTTGAAAATAAATCGAAATAATTTATGAGAAATACTCTGAGAGTTACTTCTGATAATACTTTGGTAATTTGAGCTTATCGTACTCCAACGGATAAGATTCAATTTATACGATGCTTACCGCACCCATCACCCTACTTTATATCATGTTCTCTTGCATAAGTATTGTACAAGCATAATATATCGAACTCTTTCATCAGCAACTGGTATGCCTAGGAGTAATTAAGGATTACAACATTCTAAGCGAATGAGGGTCGTTTCTGTCGAGAAACGTTACTAAAACACTACAAGCTGCCTAATTTTTCAAGACACCCACTTGACCTCTCGGATTTCTTATTTATACTACACGAATACGAGGATTTCCACCTCTCATCAGCATCATAAATACCGGTACTATCTCCGCTATTGCATGAGAAACCTGAGTATATAGACAGTATACTCTTATATTTATTACTTTAAATCTGAATCAGCGTTCTTCATACATACTAAGTTGCAATTAGTACTTTACGAAGTGTCAATGTCAGCGATAACGGTTGGTAGTCGGGGTGGCGACCTGTCTACTCACACTACTCTTACGAATGGTAGTCTCAGCGTTTACAGTTCCACTGAACTTCCCATTTTATTAAAGATTAAACAATTAAAGCTCATTTATTCATAGCTGGCTTTATTCAGCGTAGATACATTAGTAAATACAGCATAACATCTTATACTCATAACCTAATGACATAGTCTTCTGTATCTCCTTAGTTTTAAATACGACTATTAATAACAACAATTCTGGCGTGAACTGCATTATATTAAGACGAAGTTTACATATCTTGAAACTTATAAGCTCTGCCGTTTTTTAATAGGTGTTTTCTCTGCGTCACCTTAGTGTATTTTTGCTGCATAATATGACTTGCTAAAGGTCACTGCATCTAGAATCAGGGTTATCGCGCCCTCAAACCGCTTAGTCCATCTGGGACTAGTCATTCCTCATTCAATTATACTCACACGAACGACTAAGCACGTGAGTCACTTCAGTCTTGAAAGGCTGTATCAATCTCATATACATCACTCCTACTTCATCCTTGGAACATTGCGTATCCACCTTCACGAGGACCCTATTTACCATAAGGCACAGGATTGGCTCCTGCTCCACGATAATCAGTCAAGTTTACATAGTGTGTACCATAACACGGTTACCCTTACATTAGTATCAGTAATTTACTACCTTCATAAGCACAAGTTCCAGTATCCACAATTGCATACTGCATCACAGCTGATGTGTGCTGAACACTATAGTTAGCAATCTATTTTTCCTTTCTGGGCGTATAGTTACGCTTTTGTTGACCGATTTTGGAGACCGGTGGTCGCGTTTCTGCTATCTCTTTTTTTCCATGAGTTGGCTGCTTCTTAAGGTGAAACTAACCTTTGCCTCTCAGCTTTACCTATCCTTTCCAAAGGGATAAGTCAGGAACCCTATTGCTCCTGTTTCATCATCGTGTTTATACTCCTTTTTGATTCATATCTTGATAATACATACGAGTAATATAGAAGATTTCGTTCTCCTTGCTTGCTTTGTAGTTCAGTGTGTCTTCTCTTAAACTACGAGTCTTTAGTAACAGTAATCGCCAATACGGTTCTCATCATATCGTTACTTATAGAGGGTTATGCACTCTGTCCCCCTTTTACCTTCCGTTTTTCAGACGTTTAGGCCTATCATCCTACCTTTTGAGTAATCTCACAGTGTTAGCTGCTAACATATTCTCGGATCCTGTATCTTTTCGGGCCATAGAGAAATGATTCTAAGCTCCCTAACGGGCGCGACCAGCATTATTATATGCTTTACCGCATGACTTCCCTGGAGTGATTTACGCTATAGTTTTGCTCCTCTCGAACTATGACATAATTATAGGTTTTTTAAGTGGTTATTGTCATCAACTATTTTCCACTGAGCTTTTCTCTTCAGCTATTTTTTTTTCATTCTGTTCTGGTTCTAACATAGTAATTTTACCTGTACTTAGGCAGATTGTTGCAACAATCTTCTTACCTTTACAAATATCTACGAATTTGTTCTTTACATCACTACTACTGATGTAATCAACTGGTTCCATGATACTTGCGTTAAATCCATCCAAACATTTACAAGCATTACTTACAGACAAACGTAAGTACTTTTCAGTATATAAGCAATTAGCTATACTATCTTTAGTCTGATTATTAATAATATCAGACTGGTCTCCTTCTACTATGAAGTAAGAAGATTGAGATAAGATAGAACTAAGTTTACATCTTGCTTCTTTCATATCCTTAATGATACGAGATAATCGTATCATTTGTTTTAGTATAACTAGATTACTTACCATGAGAATTTACTTTAGACAATGGGGAAATAGCTTTAATACTATCTGGCATAGTACCTACAGATTTAATGTAGGGATATCCAGAAGCTACTTCTTTTTCTATTGTTTTAGTTCTCCACTTAACTATTGGTTTTGGTTCACCAATAGTCTTTACATTCACAATTGCGTCTGTTGTTCCTTTCACGGATACTTCTAATGTAGATAGGTCTACTTCGACATCTATCTTATCGACAGACTTACTCTCTTCACTATTAACTATAGGAAATTTTGGCATTTCTATAGGTGAAGGAATTACAGGTGCTGCCTGTACTACTGTGACTGTCTGTCGCAGTCCAAAGCCAATTATGCAACTGGCGATGAACATGCCGACAGCCGTAATAAATCTAAAATTCATATTGATTATGCTATTTTAGAGAATGGTTAGTCTTTATACCCTATGAATTGTAAAAACTTACGCCACATGCTTAATTTTTTTTTCATCGGCGGGTTTTTCTTCCTTCTTTTCTGGGTATTCCTTCTCTACTGGAGAAGTTATTGATGACTGGCAGTACGCAGCAAGACGAGAAGCTGGGTCACGATACAGATTGATAATCTGACCAACTTTCAGACGAAGTTCATCAGGTGTCGGGCTTTCATCTTTACTGAAGAAGTTAGTCTTAATAGAACCTAATACCATTCGAGCAATCTTTCGATCATTCTCAAGCTGGTTCTTCTTAGATTCTTCTACTCCTTCGAGATTGATTCCCCAATCTGCAAACAACTTATCAATATACTCCTCGCCTAAGTTCGAGATAATGGCTGAAATAGCCTTATCTGACTCTGGCGTGAGTTCTTTATTATCCTTCTGTTTCAGACGGAAATTCTCGTTGATAAGAGCGCGTACAGTTTCTGCAACTTGTTCTTCACTCCATCCAGCTTTCGTCAAATGGTTGTGAAGTACTGAGTGTGCCATACACGGAGAGCCAGTCTGTGAAGTATACACATATACTGAGCTTCCTAATCCCTTAAGTAAGCTAACAGGGTTGATACGGCTGAATATTTCATTCATCCAATCACCTACTGTCATCTCATCTAATGCTAACTTCTTGTCAGCGTTAGTTTCCTTAAGGCCGCGTAAAGTACGATACCATTCTACGGTGTTAACAATGTTTGTTGCTACATTTCTCTCTTTGTTGATGAGGTAAGTTAACGCTTCGTCAATTTCCTCATCTGTTGTGATCTTATTCGGATCAAGCTCCGGTACTTTAGTAATAGTCTTACCAGCATCTTTTGCTAGTTCTTCTGGAATCTCTGACTTGTTAAAGTCAATAGCCAGTTGACCATCATCACTACCTGGTAATGCTTTAGCTGGAGCTAGTTTAATACCTAGCATTTCAGCCATACCTTGCAACGGCATGAGTTGATTTGCATCAATCATCAGTTGCAATTCACCACGTTCGCCACGGTTGAATAAGTCTTGGCGAATATCGACAAGGGCAAGCAGACTCACTACATCAATCGTACGATTGATGTCTGCGTATACTTCAGGATAGCGTTTGGCAAGTTCTTCGTTGTTAGCGTAACGCTGTTGCATTACAAATGCTAACATAGCCTTTCCGTCTACTGATGAAGCTGTTGAACCTACAGGAATACCTGCACCAGTTATTCCATTTACAAGCGATGTTGCGCGCTTGAGAGTCTTTTCTTCAGGAGATACTTTCGGTTTGTCTTCTGTAACTTCTTCAGGAATGATAGTAGGAGTTTTGTCTTTCTTCTGCTTTTGGGTGCCGGACTTCTGCTCTTTCTTCTGTTCCTTCTGTTCTTTCGTCTCTCCTTTCTGGTCTTTATTGGTTACTGTCTGTGCAGCTACTTGAGGCTTCTTTTCCTCTTTCTTGTTCTCCTTTGTTTCAACTTTCTCAGCTGTCTGCTGAGCATTCTTGTTATTTTCTTTTGCTTCTGCTTTTGCAGCTGCTTTAGCTGCTTTCAATGCTGCCTTTCTTTCAGCCTTAGACATTTCTTTTTGTGCCATAATTCTTGATAAATTTTTTGGTGGTTAATAATAATTTTTTTACTTTCAGTCGATAGAATATTTAAAGAGGTCAACTATCATCCTCTATTGCTGGTGAGTCACGCCCGTTAGTATAGATATTACTAATCAATGCGTCTGATAACTTTAATTTCAATTCTGTCATGTTACTCACAACCCCAGATAGGCAATCGGTAGTACCTTCTGTCACTGTACACACTAAGCTTTGTGTGCATGTAGAATTGAAGTCATCAACGGTGTTGACTAGCTGAGTAATGGAAGTAGTGTGATTGACCTTCTTAGAGGTTTCTATTACTTCCTTACTCAACATACCTACTAACAAGCCAGCTACGATGCAGGAGATATAAATCCACCACATCTTGTCACTGCGAAATCCTCTCGCAAAGACGAATGCTACTAATAGTAGCACAATAATCCAAATTGCTGACATGTTTGTAAATTTTTAGTTTAACAATTGTTTTAATTTCTCTCTAGCTTTATTAAGCTGAGATTTTACTTGGCTCTCTGAGAGACCCAATTGTTCAGAAATCTGTTTGTAAGACATATTCTGAACAGTACGTAGTTCGAGTATATATCGGTACTTATATCGAAGTCTATTGAAGGCATTTGTTAATCTAGCATCTGTTTCATTGAAGATATAGTTATCTTCAGGCGAGTAGTCGGCCGAACTTCTCAATTGAACAGTACTAGTGTCATCATCTAGCCAATAGTTTGCATTCTCCTTTTTAGTACGTCTAATATAATCAATACTACTATTTATAGCTATTGTTTTTAACCACATCTCAAATGAAATGTTGTTAATATAACTATCTAGCTTAGAAAAAGCTTTAGTAAAAGTAACAGATAATAAATCATCTGCTGCATCTTTATTATTTACAATACGATATATAGTACTGTATATAATTCGATTATACTTTTCATAAAGCTTTGTGAAGGCACTTTGTTTGCCTTCTTTCGCCTGTTTGATCAGATCGAAAAGCTGTTGTCTTTCTTCATCTGTCATAATTACGGGCTTTAGTGTGGGTTATAGTCAACCCAATGACTATAACCCTAGAAAGGTAATTGCAATATATATCTACAATACCACTCATTCCATTCATCATAGAACTTACGGAAAGTATCCCATATACATTCCATGAACTCAATCTTCAAATCACGAGTAAGTACTTCAATAGGTAATTTGTTTACCATACCACAGACTATTCTTATTCTTACTTCAAGAGTAGTTTTAGAAGCTATGCCTATTTGCTGTAGTATTTGGGTATCATACCATGCTAGTACTTTAGACAATGTTTGTTTTTTGAAGAATTTGTGGAATTCTGTTTCTCTTATTTCCTTGTTTTGTATTCTTAAAAATACATACCAGGACGGTCTCCAATTTATCTGATTATATCTTATTGGACATTTATTCAGATAAGTATAAACAGTAATACTATTTACGACCATTGCGACGTACACTATTAGCTATTCTAAGTAATAATACGTTTATTTGCGCTAGGCTCCAGTCTGTTACACTTAGAATATAAGCTTTTGTAGCTTCAATTCCTCTGCCGTTTATAGACATATCGCTTATATAGCGCTCTGTAAATGCTTTCATCATATCATTACTGATATCTGGCATTTTTGTACCACGAATAGATTGCCTATAAGGTGGTAATGGGCATACTTCTGAGTATTCATGCTCGAAGAACAAGAATGCATCTGGATTATTACATACATTTTGTATTTCAATTGAGTCCTCAGATAATATTGTAAACTTACCTCTTTGAACAAGGTCATTCATAAGTAATGCAGAAGTAATTCTTAAACATGGTACTTCTCCTACTATATTGGCTAACAATTCATAGTTTTCTCCAATAATACGGTAGATTCCAGGATGGTTTAGTTTCATGACTTTTTGTTTATTTCTTTTTGAAAGTTATTTACTACTCCTGATATTGCAGACATACTTAAGTCTGGATATTTATCTAAGAGTTTACTTATCGCTTCAGATTCTGAGCGAGATTGATTAAGGATACTGATAAATTCAGTACGTTCGGCTTTAGAGTCAAACCAGGCAAAATATCTTATACGCATTGCTCTTTGTAGTTTCTCGCTTTTATTTCAAGTTCACGAAATTTTCTCTCATCTTCAGAAGTCATTCCGTCTACATCAATAAGATGTAAGATTTCTGTACCTCTTTCTTCCCAGAAGAAGAAGATGTTTCTTACTTTAGAAATACCTTCTTTATAGTGATACCTGTTCTTGTAACACTGTGGCACGACAGAGTTGATACGCTGTACCAATTTCTCTTTCATTCTTAATTCCCTACTAGCCTTGTCTAGAGGTTCAGGAAGTTTTTCTCTGATAAATTTTATTAATCCCATTTCAAATTAATATTTATTGATTAAACTTAATTTAATTTTGTAGTAAGTAGGAGACTCGAACTCCTTATCTCTTAGTAAAATCTAAGGCTTCACTACCATGCAAAGCTTACTTACTCCACTACTATTTTTTACGTATATTGTAGTATATACAACCTATTTATTACACACGGGGATACGATGTGGCTTTTTACGACATTAGCTTAGCCGTTGATTACTTACGCTACTAAGCGAGTGTAATCTGTTACATAAAAGTTGCCAGTTATGGCTTTATTGACCTATTCTATTTCCTCTGTGTCGCTGTCAAAACCATAATGCCCCGATTGCAGCTCAGTTGCCATTTGTGTTATTTCACACATGAGGAAGAGTTACCCATCACAGGAGCTGCTACTGGTTCGAGTCGAACGAACATAGTGGAGCATACGGGAATCGAACCCGTGTCCAAACGACGATTCAATAGACCTAACAGTCAATGAGTTTATAAGATTAATTAAAGTATAACTCACGTGCAGAATTAAGCCATCCTTCCAGCTTTATTATTTAACACTGTTCACAGCACTCTCTACAGGTAGGCCTTCGTTATGTTATACAATACTCCTGCTATTTTTATAATTAATCTTATTAGTGGGTATATAGCCGACCAAAGCTATATACCCTATGGTCTTGAGAATGGTTAGTTCTCTTTATTACTGATCTTGATGATACTCGAATAATGATATATGACGAAACATATATGATACAAGATACACATTATTCAGTCTGATTTGATATCTCGACTAAAGCAGTTCAGTACTATTACTAATACGGGACAATCTTATTGTCGCGATCTCAGACATATGATCAGTAGTACACAATAATTCCACACTAATGATACAAAGATACGTAGTATGACCTGTTAATTCAGGTCTTTGTGTCGTCCAATATAATTTCGGCCCGTAGGGCACTATAGATATTCCTCTATAAACACTAAACTTGTTTAGATACAAAGATACTCAAGTTTGGAATCTCTTTTATTTTAGTTTTTTAGCCTGATTAACCGTTACGGCGGGGAATCAAACTATTCCAGCGATAAGACCAGGAATTGGGGAAGATTTCGTCAAGTTCGTTTTGAGACTTGTCAATATCTTTGTCAATTTCAATGAGGTCCTTGTCAAACTGCTTCTTCAGTGCTGGAGCTTCATCATTCCAGGCCGTAACTGGCTTCTTACCACTCTTCACTTCTTCTGCGAGATTGTGCAAGTCCTTCATATAGGTCTTCATTCTCTGGTTCACGCGGTTACTACGGCGTAACTGCAATGCTGCGGACTTCTCAGTGTATTCACACTTTTGAACCACGTCGATGAGTTCGTTCGTAAGTTTTTCCTTACGGCGCTCGGCAATCTTTTCAGCTGCTTTCTTTACTACGTCATCGGTTACTTTGTTCGCGTTAGAGATAGACTCTTGAATGTCATCACTCTCGTTGTTTACATCAAAGATGTTCAATTTGTTTTCTTCTGCCATTTTGATAAATTTTTAAATGTTTGATACTATAGTTATTAATCACGAAATAATTTCTATGAAATTACATTTTTTAAAATATCTTTCTCTAGCTTCATATACTGCTACAGTGATATTTATAGGATAAACTTCTATCGGCCTATATTTCTGTTTCTCACACCAATACATTGCTGCTTCAGTTGTGAGCTTCCCAAAGTAAGCTACAGCTCTAATTCTTTCTTGAATATTCTCTGTAGCATTTATTTTAACTAAGGGATTGGTTGACCTACCCATTGTGTAAAGATTCTCTACGTTCTTTGTTCAGCCTAATTTTGCGTTGGCGATAACTTTCTCTCTCACCTGCTTTTATAAGCTTACGATTACCGTATGATTCTTTACGCTTGTTAGTATTCTGTGATATCAATATAAGATATCTACTAACACGTTTTTCTTCTGCTTTCAACTCATTTTTGAGTTTATTAGCAGCTTCTTCACATACTTCTATGTAGTCCTGTCTAGAATTCTTCTCTAGTTTCTCTAGTCTAATAAATTCCTCTAGGACTTTTATTCTTTTAGTCTTACTCATTTTTGATAATTTTAAGATTAAAAAAGAACTATCTTGCTTATTCGTATATCTTATTCGCAAGTAACCCATATCCTTCTTCTGACCTAAGCATTATGCTTGGTTGACCGTTGTATAGTCCATTGTACTCTTGAATAGCAGTTTAGCACTACTAAACTTCCATTAGGGTTTTGGTTATAAATAGTTCTAGGTTGACTGAAATCCACCATACTAACAATTTAAATTAGTAATATATAACAGCGGGCGGATACTCTGGCGGAATATCCTCCTTGGACTGTTCAAGTTGCATTCTGAGTTTACACTCATGAGTACATTCACTACAGTTGATTTTATTATCAAGTGTAGGACATTCATTAGATATGGTCATTAACTCATTATAGCGTTTATATGCTATGTTTTCAAAAGTATTTAACCATTCTTTTTTAATCACTTCTCCTATTTCCATGACTTTTTACGATTGTAAGGCTCCATTTTCTTATGCTTAGGCTTCTTTTTGAAGTCTTTTTGTTGCCTTTCGTAATCTTTTTCTGTTCTTGCCATATTAGTATAGTTTAAGAATAGAATTAAGTTCTCTTAGTATTTCTGGAAGTTTTGACAAACCGTAATCATGTAATATTAGCTTTACTTTACTGTTTGTATTTTCTGGAGTATTGATAATGATACGTAATGCTTTAGTTGTAATTTTATCTTCTTCATTAAGAAGATATTTTAATAAATCCTTACGAAATACTTCTTCATTCATTAATGATGGTGTGCCAATTTCATTAATGATATTACTACAAAGTTCACTTACAATTTTTACATTGGGTGTTAGAGAAGCTTTATCAGTATTTGTCGTAGGAGTCATTACTATTTTTTGTAGTAAAGCTTCAGATACTTCTTTATCGTCTAATATAGCAGCAGATATATCTTCAATCTTTGTACTAGTATTGTTAAAAACTAATTCTGCCATTTTTCTGATAATTTCATCATAATTCTTCTCAGGAGCTTCTCCATGGAAGGTAATAATAATTGCTTTCATTTTACTTTTTACTTTGATAGTTAATTAATAGTTATTGTAACAGTTATTGTATATTCATCTAATTCAGTATGAATATCATCAGTAGATAGTTTACTAATGATTTGTAGTGGTGGATCTACTTTAATTTTCATGTCTGGATGAGATTTACACAATGTTCTTGCTTTACTTAAGGGTATACCTAATATTTTAGTACAAGCAAGCAAATTTGCTAAATAATGGTCTGTACCGAATTTTATTTCAGTAAGTTTACGACCTTCTTCTACTTTAATACGAGGCATTAGTTCCCTCCTTTGTTAATTTCTTTTTCATATTACTTAATGTTTTAAATTGTTAATATTATTGACGACGACCAGGATACTCTGGATTTTGTTTTAAGTTAGTATCAACTAGAAATTAAAAACATAGCTTATGTTCGTTCTTTCTTAGAATAAATAGTATCTATTCTAATCACATTTGTTAATAATAAGATAACAACACTTTGTTTCTATGACTCTCTCTATAGTTTTAACTCATAAGCAGGATTGCTGTCAAACTTTCCTTATTGGAGTACCTGATTTTAACGTCTGCACGATTATAAACACAAATACGAGTATCTCGGATATTACCCGCTATTGCCGTATTCAAGGGAATAATATACGATATGCATTTACTTACGCCCCACAGGTTTGTCATCTTCTGAAGATGTATACTCTATCTTCACAGACTGAGTATACTTAAAGATACTACCATTAAAGATGATTTAGTTACTTTATTCTCTCTTTACGAAAGTAGTATCTTTCGTATTGTCATAAGTGTTAGATAATTTATCTAATGAGTCTTTATAGTGTTGACTTCTAGCTCCGCTCATTACCTTGTTATAAGTGCTTCTGTTCGATTCATATATAGTCACAATGTCACTATTAGACAATGAAGTTCCATGTTGCCTTAGTATATCTATTAAGACAACGTCTGGCATTGTAAGAAATACACTGTCTATGTGCATGTAACGTTTTGTGTCTTCTCGAAACTGAAGAACTTCCTGTATTGTAGGTACAACTTCAGTATAAGCTGTGTCAACACAAACTTGTTCTACATTATCCTTTTCAGGATTGATGAGATTGCTAACCTTATCATGACAGATAAAAGTTAGTGCGCTAGCAACTAACATTCCTAATAGAATTAGGATTGTTGCTAAACTCCAGGCTATTGCTGAGCCTCTTCCTCTTGGAGAATCTTGTAATTCATTTTCCATTTTTTGATAAATGTTTTAATAGTTAATAAATATGAGAACTTAATCTATACCAAATATATATTTCATATACAATGGTTTAAATGTTTTAGCTGCGTATTCTGCTGCATCTCTGTTAATGAATTGTAGATGATTACCGACATCAGCAAAGGCAGAACCAAGGCCAAGGTTAGAATCCAGATTGAATAAACCTGCATAAGAACCTTTTTCAATTTTATCCCAATCAATATACCACCAATTGTACCATGTTTCGATTGGTTTGTTTTGTTGGTAGACTGGTATCCACGGTTTGTTTCCATTAGCAATAAAGTTAATTGCTTCAGTGATAGTACTCAGCATGATGTGTAACACAATATGCTCATCTAACTTCCTGCGCTTATCAATAGGTTTTTTACCTAATACAGCGCAAGCACTTTTGTAATCTTTTACTTGTTCGAACATAGTTTTGATTAATATTTGTTTAACATTTTGGATAACTGTTCAATTTGATTAGATACTATATTAAAACTAACTCTATCTATATTCTTTATTGACTTAGCTACTAATTCTAAATCTTCTATAGATCTTCTGATAGATGCTTTAATACCTACTCTAGTAAGAGGTCCAATAGGTACTCTTGCTCCTAATTCCTGTAATTTTTTGTTTCGAGCTTCAATAGCTTCAGGAAATGTAGCAAATGTTCCCACTTGGATATTTTCACCATTGTGACGTATTATCACACGATAAGGCTTACTCTTATTATACCTACATAGATATATATACTTTTGGCTTTTACTTCTTGTCATTTTATAGTATCTCCTACAAAATAAGTATTATAATATAGATAATCTCTAACATATACCTCTTTAGTCTTTTTACTAAAAGGGTTCATGAGTTCTAATACATATGTATCTGAGTTTCGTATATACTTATTAGTCACAATATAGTTTTTATATTGTGCTTTGAGTTCTACATAATTATAATAATCATAGTCTGTGCAATATTTACTTATTGGTACTGCTGCTATTAATATTATAATTAATATAATTAAAAACTCACTAATGCTTGTGAGTATACTATTTGAATAACTTCTTCTGATTGTCATATTATGCTATTCTAATACATACTCTAGTAGGTTCATTATCTTCCCATTTTACATTAGGGAAAGCTTCTTTTGGGAGTACTAGACTATTGAACGTATTTGAATTTATCCAGTAAGATTTACTCTTTTTTGGTTTTTCACGGAACAAAAATAACGCTCCATTTTTTTCTCTTGCTACCCATGCTCGAATTGATTTCTTTGCTCTCATAATTATTGTTTTTAAGTTAATGAATGTACTCAGAGCGGGAATCGAACCCGCACGATTGTAATAATCATCAGAGTTTAAGTCTGAAGCGTCTACCAATTTCGCCATCTGAGCATTTAGTTAATGAATTATTAACAATCTTATTATTATTGAGATGAATGCTGTTACTCCGCTAATAATGCTTATTATAAGTAATGTTTTAAGTACGTTGGCTACTGTTTTTGAGTACGGTGCTCGTATAGTACAAGCTGTTATTATCATTGAGAATATACCACAAAATACAGTAATTAGTGTTGCTATTGTTTCTATCATAATTTATTGATTAAATTGTTAATAAAAAGTAAGGCATTAGTTTTCATAGGTACAAACTGGAAGATTTATTTAACCTATTACTTAACACACTCGCCACGTGAAGGCTGCCTTATGAGTGCAACTAGTATACCTATATTCACATATAAATATACTAGCAATACTACTCTTAGTATTCTACAAATCCATATTAAGCTAACGGAACATAATAAGTTGAGGACTATCCTACGCTTAGGACTAATAAGTATAACATG
>OLQJ01000057.1_pt1 | contig 99575 bp, 97 predicted proteins | sample 1673231 | NCBI WGS metagenome assembly OLQJ01 (sample SAMEA3136769, study PRJEB25190) | human gut metagenome | biome: human gut; feature: human-associated habitat; material: faeces | place: Austria | collected 2013
ATAGTACTATTAAGATTAGTAGTTACACTAGTATCTCCTTCTACTATCTTATTACTAAGATCTTTATAGTTATCATTTACTTTAGTATCTAGTATCTCAACATCTTCTTCTACAGCATCTACTCTCTCATTAGTAGCAAATGTACCTGATAGTGATGTAGTAAAACTTCCACTAGTAATATTTTTATTACTACCATCTTGTACAAGGGTAATGAGGTCTTGCTCTTGCAGCTTAGTTGTTAGTTCAAATTGTGATATCTTTTTATTCATATTACTCTTGGATTATATGTTCTTCAATTTCTGTAAGAATACAATTATTATCAATGTCTTGTATTTCATAGAAATTTATTTGTTTTTTTAAACAGTTAATGTACCCACCAATCTTAATCAAATCTTCCTGAGTAAAAGGAAAATCTGGATCATTTTTCTTTAAGTCAGACTCAAGTTGATTATATATAGTTTCTAAATGAGGAATAAGTACTATATTAGTAACAGATGTATTATCAATATCAATATTCATTTTGGTAGAATCATTAATCTGTTTACCTACCTTATTTACATATTGTGCATGATCCATTACTACAGTTTTTACAAGTATTACAATTTATTGTACAATTACAGGTTCTCATACCAAGTAGGTTTAACATTTCTTTATAATACATATCAGCATCTTCTGTCAGACCTAACTTTGTGGCATTGTCATATAATTCCTTCTTAAATAAGAACATCATAATACGCTCTTTCATTTTATTATCAAGGCAATTATGACAATATCTGGTAAGTAATTTTACTTCCGCTAAATATAATGATTCTTCCATATTTTTTTAAAATAAAAAAGGGAGCATGGGGGAATACCCCAAGCCCCCTTGTGAGTTAATAAGTTTAAAAGTTAGGCTTTAGCAACAAATGCTTTTAATGCTGTTTCAAAAGCAGAACCAGAAATTTTATCTTTATTAACATAAATCTCTGCAGATAGCGGAGTAGTTTTGATGTACTGATTATCGTTGCTTAAATACAAGTTATCCCACTCTAAAGTAAGAGTATCATATTCTGCACTCAGATCTGATCTGAATTCAGGAGCAATATACGGATAAATAGCATTAGCACGGTACTGAATACCTTCGTAACCAAGATTCCAATTCTCACGATCTCTTACAATATAAGCATTACCACGACCCGGAGTACCCTGAGTCTTAGCAATCGTCAAATTAGAAATAGGATACATTACATTGCTCAACAAACCAGAAGGAATTGTCTTACACATGAAAACATCCATAGATACTTGGCAATAACCAGCATCTAAAGTAATTCCCTGATTATACGGAATTTCCTTTGCAGTCAATGTTAATACTGCAGCAGCACTAGTAGCTACTACTCTAGCTTGTTTATGACTATTGATCTTATTCTTGAAAGAAGTGATCAAATCTGTTGCATTAGTAGTTTTAGCAATTACCTCATAAGTATGAGTAAACTGACCCGGAGCTTCGTGAATGTCATTATAAACAATGCGCAATACATAACGATGCCCCACTTCAGGAGTAACATCAGTTGCAGTAATTACTACTTTGTCTTCAGCCTTAGCAACAAACTTAGTGAATACCATAGACGGTTTAGAACCTTTCTGAATCGGCATACTATAGTTAATAACCGACTTTGTAGATTTTGTACCCTCTTGATCGTATACATCTTCTTTACCAACACAAACACCAATGTAAAGTGCAGTGGCAGCTTCTGCCTCAGATGCAGATTTAACAATTACTTTGTTCTCATTGAACAATGCGATATCACCGTCAACTAAAGCATCTACAGTAGTATAAGAAGCCGGAGCTGTCTTAGCGATAAGTACTTTATTTACGTGTTGTAACATTTTATTTAAATTTAATAGTTAAACATTGAGCTCAGTTTAACTTATTTTAGTTCTTCTACTTTGCTTTCGCATTTCCTCGTTAAACTAAACTTTTCGTATATTACTCCATACTATTTACTTCGTTAATATACGATTGATATCTTGGATTAGCCTCATTCTCCAAATACAACTCAACCGCTAACTTTACTATCTCATCATGAGTTGATGCTGGCATATCCTTGTACTCCTCAAATGGAGCATCAGTGAGGCTAATCTTGTTGGGTATTCTCAAGTATGTGAGAATATAATTTCTTATATGGTAATTACCATCTGTATATAAATGAATAGTATTACCTTCATATAGTCTTAATGGTCTAGCAGATCTACCATGTAATCTATATTCTGACAAAGTATTTTGTCTTTGTCTATCAATATTTTCTACAGTAGCCTCTAACACATCTGTGTTTTTAGTTCTTGGTTGACCACTTGGGCCCACAGGCCAACAATGATCATAACTAAATATTACAGCTGTTTCACCTAAAGTAGTCATATAATCTTCTGGTAGAGTAACTGTATACTCTTCTGGATAGGTTGTGAACTGATAAGATTTTCTTGTGACTAAACTACGAAGATCGTCAGTTCTCTTTTGATCTTGTTCAAAACCAGTTTGCTTAAAATTGATACCAGAGTATCTAGTTTTAATAAACTTAATTAAACCAGCTGTTAACCAATATTCAATATCTGAAGTAGTAGGTTTCGTTAGATTACTATCTAACTGAGCTATTTCTAATTCAAATGCTTCTTGTAAGTCAATGTACCTCATTATTGTTGATTATTTGGTTGTTTTACTTGTAATCTATATTTACCTTCAGTAATAAACATATTAACTGCTAAATCTACGATTTCACTATGAATTGATTCTGGTAGTTCGCATTTACTAGCTCCATCAGTAGTATTGAACCTTAATGGTTTTCTATAGTAAGTTAATGTAACGTTACCTAATGTAGTATATGCATCTACTGCTACTTCTATATAGTTATATTTAGTAGTAGGATCTGATACTAATGCAACAGCAGGTTGCCTAATGATAGGTGTATTGTATGCAGTTTTAATAAACTTACCAAGATCCCTATACTTAACTAATTGATTGTCTACCCTAACAAAATCTTTATATTGTTTGTATGTACCTTTTACTTTACTAAAGGAGTGTACATATAAGAAATATTCTTCAGTAGACATGTATGGTAATCTATATCTTGTGAAACCGTTAAGAGTAGTACCTGTTGCAGTTAACTCTTTTTCTACCAATAAACTCTTAATAGAATCTGTATTTCTAGTATGTGTGTTGGTTTCAGTTTCCATCTGATCATCACCAACATAGTTCATCATTACATACCTATCTTGAGCTTCATTTAGTATTGAAAATATAAGATCAGAGTTAGGTTTCTCATCTATAATAAGATCTGGGCTAATAAGTTGAATTCGTCTTTCGAATTCCATTTGCATTTCCTTACTACTCATATTACTCTGATAATTGTGCTACGTACTGTGGATGTGTTTGAGTTCTTGGAGATTCAATATTCTCAATTGCCATGTCAGCAGCTAATTTAACTACTTCATATTGCATATACTCTGGAATTTCATCTAGAGTAGACGTAATATCTTGATTATTAATCTTTCTTGGGTATGCTAGATAAGTAATATCTATAGTGTAGGGACCTATCATAAGATCCCTATCTATAAATACTATTAACTTATTATCCTCTAATATTGCTACAGGTTCTTCAATCCAAGGTTTATTATTATAAGTTTCTAAAAATCTAGTAGCTTGTTCGTGACTAATAAGTTTTACTGTAGCTATCTTATTACTACCAAAATGTAAAATTCCTTCTAAGAAGTACATACGCTTATCTTGAGTATCATCACCATAAGTAATACTAGATTTGAAATTATTCATAGTAAGTCTATTACTTATAGACTCACTTAGTAAAGACAATCCCTTATCAGTTTTTACTAAACCTTCTAAGTCTGCTACTCTTTTTATATTACCTTCAAATGGTATTCTAAGAGTATTGTTACCAGTAGCTTTAGTAGCTATCTTACTTAGATACGCTGTATATAACCAATAATCAATTTCCTCAGGTAAAAAAGACGGACATCCAGATATACCAATATTAACGGCATTTTTATCTGCTTCAATCTTAAATGCTATATGTGCTTCTAATACTGTCATATTACTTAGATTCTATTTCTTGCATGATGGCTAGTCTTATATCTTGATTCTTTTTATCATCAAGCATCAGTACAGCTTCATCCATACTTCGACCGATTACATCAGTACCATAGTAATACATATTCTTATTCTTACGAATAATATTTTTACTAATAGCTGCTTCAATCAAGTATTGAGTTTCTTTATTCTTATTATTTACCCACAGTAGTAAATATCTTTGTGGATCATTTTCAATAAGTTCGTTCAGCTTACTTTCAACTAATTCATTACTAATTGAATCTGACTTAATACCATAAAGTCTAAGACATTTACGCATTTCTTCAAGAGACATCTTAGTAAATGCTGAATAGGCCTCACGCTTAATTTTAAATTTCTTATTATTCTCTTCTGCCTCTGCTTGAGAATTACTTAGCAAATAGTCAGTACTTGGTGTAATATTACTAGTACCAAATGCTACTCTTTTGTGACTTTTTAAGAATAAATACTTTAATTCATCCTCTGGTTTTTCAGTATGTATATATAGATCCTTATTACCTAACTTAACTGAATAAGTAGCCCAGAATGGACTATATGGTGCTAAATGACCTTCTGGATAACCAATAGCTTTTTCAAGTCTACGAGCATCCTCTTCTGTTAAACCAGTATATCTGTTTCCTGATCTAGTCCAATACGGACCAATATAATCACCACAATTTTTAAACTTTGAAATACCAACCCAAGGGTTAGTTCTAATAAATCTTAACGTTGCTTCCATATATTTTTAATTAAATATAGATTTTAAACCTGTTAATAAAAAATATAGGGGCTGTTACGCCCCTATAAGTTATATTGTATAATATTGGCGTACTTGTTTAAATACGTGGATTAACCCTCAGCGTCCATGATTAACTCACCACAACCGCGCGGATCTCTCAACATGATACCCATCTCACCTAAGAAGTGAACAGAGTAACCGTCCTTTGCATTAGAACGCAAAGTGTTGATAGATTTTGCAGGACCTGCAGGAGAAATAGAGCCACCAGTATACCACTGCATGAATTCACGACCCTTACGTACTACCTTAACAATGTTTGCTTCGCCATCTCTACGACTTACATCCAAGAATGTAAAACGATAAGACTCAAGCGGCTTACCAGAAAGTGGGTGTAACAAACGATTGAACGTAGTGTTGTCATACAACGGGAAGTGTTTCAATGTCAACTCAATACCATTATTCATCTTGTATGTTACAAACTGACCACCTAAAGTCAACTCTTGACCACTACCACTAATGAACTTAGTATCGATTACATTCATCGTAGCGGCTTTTTGTTTCAATACACGGTCAAACTCGCGAATACCCATCTCACCAGTTAAGGCTACGAACTTACGCTCATTAGTACCAAGAATATTGTAAGACAGATCAAACAAGAAGTCCTCAAGCAACTCTGTTGTCAACTCAGTGTAATAACGTCTATTAGACGGTGCAATCTGCTCAAGCAAACCAGCTGGCAAATAAACCGGACGACCGTTAGTACCTTTCAAAGAGAAAGTACCATCAGCATTACGATTTGACTTAGAGTAAACCATCATCATCTCACAACGTTTTCTCCATTCACGCATTGCCACCCATTCTTGATAGTCAGACCACAAATAAGATTTCTTACCTGTTTTAGGATCCTTCAATGCAATCCACAATACAGTTGCATAAGCCGTACCTGTAATATCATAACTCAAACGAGTTGTGAATAAGTAGTTACGCATCTTGAATTGAGTATTGTAGTTCAGGATATCTGCTTCTTCACTGTACTCCTCGTAAGCAGCACCAAGACGTGACATTTCACGACCAGCTAACAAATACTTACCGGGAACGTATGAACTAGACTGACCATCAGCGATGAACATAGTATAGCACCACAAGTTACCGTCCTGTACAGGAGCACCTTGAATACGTAATTGATATTCTTTGTCATCAAGTACTACAATAGCACCCGGACCAAACCATTTATCTTCTACCCATACTTGGATAGGTGTGTTGCCAATACCAGCCATGATTGTGTCAGCATTAGCAGCAGTAATTTCAGTACCCTGCCATTTTGCAGAGCGAATTGTTACAGCTCTATCGGTATCAATTTCAACATACCATTCATATGTACTTTGATCAATAGTCATTACGTTACCAAGACCACCTGTGATAGCATCAATGGAAGTACCATAAGCACCGTCTTTTGCGGCAAATACGTAAGAAACAATACGTTCTACTTCATACGGTCTTGACAACATTGCTTCTGAAATCTTATTCTCGTCAATAAGATCTGAAAACCATCTACTTTTACCGATCTGTAAATTATTCAGAATTCCGTTATCCATAAATTAATTTATAATCTTTAATTATTGTTTAAACTTCGTGCTGCGATACTCCATATAGAGTTTGATGAACTAGTGTGAATTCTTTTAGTGCCTTTCGTAGCACCTGTTGTCTTTAAACTTTGTTTCAAGGTCTTTATAGCAGAGCTAGTTCCAATTTTTTTTGCAGTATCTAGCAAAGTGTCTCCCTTCATAGTAAAATAGGCAGACTCAATTAAATTTTTTACACTCTTAGAATAGTCTTTCTGATATTGAGTAAGACCATCTGAGTCCGCTTTAAAGATATAATTCAATAAAGCTTTTTTATCCTTTTCAGGAATAGCGATACCTCTGATATCTTTCAGCGATTTAATGTTGGTGACAACGTCATCGACAAATTTTTGTTGGCGCTCGATTCTTGCCTCATTTTGCTTTTCCTGATCAATCAATAGCTGTTCCTTCTTCTTTTCGGTAATCTCCTTCATTAGTTCAAGAGCTTCCTCTGCTTCATCTTCTAGAATACCAGCATCTTCATATTTTTCTAGTTTACTCTGGATTCTCTTCTCACTAAACCCTTTTTCTAATAATAATTCACGAATGATTTGCTTTTGATTACTCTCGATCGAAGTGTCAAAGTTATCAAAATCAATAGCAGTACTAACTTGAAAATAATCTTCTAGTTTACCACCATTACGAACGAATTCATCAATCTTAGCAACCTCTTCACTTGAATACTCTGGAGTTGAATTTTCTTCAATCAAATCCTTGAAGTATTCACATAATTCCTCTACTGTTTTAGGTTTCTGTGATTCTTCATCTTCTTCAAAGTCTAACCCTAATTCCTCAGTAATAGCATCAAAAAAAGCACTAACTTGAATACCTTCATTATCTAACTCCTCTTCTTCAGTAGATGTTTCCTCAACGGTTTCTACTTCCTTAGTTTGTTTAGATTTCTTTTTAGGTTCTTCAACTTCTACTTCCTCTTCCTCTATTTCTGTTTCCTCTTCAGTTTCTTCAGTCTCTTCAACCTCAGTATCTTTTTCCTCTTTAGAAGTATCTATTCCAAATACTTCCTTTACTGAAGGACCTCTGTTAGTTCTTTGTAAACGTTTGATTTCATCATCAGATAGATCATCATTACTTGTACTAAACGTACCTGTTACTAGAGGATTATTTAATGTTTCAGATGACAATGCATCTGCTACTGCTTCCCAACCTAATAGTGTATTACTATTGTTATCCATAATTATATTTAATTAGATTTATTAATGTTTCCATTTAGCGGCGTTCCTAGCAAAGTTAGCTTTTTTCTTCATAGCTGGACTTGCTTTACTACCTTTCTTTAATACTTTATTTGCATATTCTTGTACACCCATACCAGCTTTCTTAGCTGCAGCTTTAAATGTACCTCTCTTGCTTTTCTTGATATGTATTCCACCATTCTTATAACTTGGTACAGGATATAGTGGGTATACTCCTTCTAACTCTTTCATATTGATTATTTGTTTTCTTGTTCTTCTCCAAAGAACATAGGTAATCCTAATGGAACTGCCCATTCGATTGGAGTAAGATTATTCATTCTATTTATAAAACCTTGCTTATCTGGTCTAATATCATATAGAGTTCGTAATACTGGGTTGACCCTATTTGCATATTTACTACGATAAGATAAATACTCCTCGATCTTATCCTGAGTAATAGGATCTGTCCAGTTGTTAATAAGACCTTCTTTTTGCATACCTCTCTTAAGTTGAATCATGTGAGCCTTATTTTCACTAGGTGTAGTTAAGTATCTATACGTGTTAGGGTTAACATCCATCAAGCTCTGTCTTATCTCATTATAACTCATTATGTTATCTCTATCTAGTAGATATTCCATATAGTTATTTGTAGCATCTGCACTATACGCTTTATTAACTAAGGCATCTGCTAAGTGACTAATTTCATGATTTGCTGTCCCTTCCAGATAATAATCTGGATTAAGACTAATTGTCATATCTTCTATAGTAGGCTGATCTACTTTACCGGTAGTTCTACCATATATAGGATTCCCAGCACTATCATACATTTGTTGATGCTTAACGTACTTACCTCTATTAGCCATATCCTGAAAAGCAATGGCAGATACAGCTTTCTTATAATTTGTACCATAAGCTTTATCAACCTTTTCAAGAGTTTCTACACTACCATCAGTAGGCATAAATAAATCATTAGTAATCTTACTAAGTTCCTTATCATACTCCTGCATGTTATTATATTTTCTCTTTACTTCGGCAAACTCTTGGTCATAATCAGCTTCAGTTTTAACCTTTTTACCCTTCTTCTTTTTAGTGATTGTAGGAGTAAAAGGCTCGGCATAGGATTCTGCAGTATATGCGTCTGTTCCTTCAATTGCTCTTCCTACTTTCTTTTTTATTTTCTTTATAGTTTTACCAACTCCCCAAGGTATTAGATTTAATGCAGCATCAATGGCAGCTCCAGCATAATCTCCTTTGCCTAAGTCTTCAATGAAGTTAACTGCATCTTTAATATAACCAGCTGGAGTAATATAAGCTTCTGGTTGAACTGCATTAACTGCACCTGATATTTTCCTTTGTCTTTCAAAGTATTCAGGAGTACCAGTTCTATATTCTGGTGGTAAATCTGCTTTGTTTATGGTTTTACCTTTACCATCTTCATATGTAGGAATAGAATCAAATTGCTCTTTAATATCAAAATATGTAGCATCAGGGTTATTTGCCCTGACACTATCATATATCTGTTTTCTCTCTTTAAGAGATAGATCTTTCCATTTCATACTAGTAATATTTACTTACCTGTCTTACCTGGTTTACCTTTTCCGCCTTTTTTAGAGCCTCCTTTACATGCCATAATTGTTATCTCCTATTTTTTAGTTTTACTCTCACCTACCACTTTATTCTTAAGAGCAGTCTTAGCCTTAAGTTTCTCTCTATCCATTGCAGCTTTATCTTTCTGAGCTTGCAACTTCTTAGCTTCATCAAGCTTTTTCTTTTCAAGAGCTAGTCTCTCTCGTTCAATTGTAGCTTTAAGTTTTTCAGCTTTTTCAGCTTGTTCAATCTTACGTTTTTCTAACTCTTTCTTATTCTCTTCAGCTCTAGCTTTATTAGCTAAATCCATCTGTTTACTTACAGCATCAGATACAGCTTTTTGTCTAGCTATTTCTTGATTACCAATCTCAATAGGATCAGGTATACCATTCATATCTTGATCCATATTCTCAGATCCTCTATATGCATTCAATTGAGCTACAGTAATCTTAGTAGCATTATCTTGATCAATCTTATATTTTTCAAGATCAAGCTCAGCTTCTTTAAGCATAAGTTCTTGCTCTTTAACTTGATTCTGCATCTGTATTAATTGTTGTTGCTGTTCAGCTTCTTGCTGTTGCATTGCTTGCTGTTGTGATAATCTTTGTTGTTCAAGTTCTTGTAGTTTACTCTTGATTAATGATAGATTATCCATAGTATACATTTCAGCAGCATCTACTAAACTTGCACCATTCTGCATAGCAGGTTGAATTAATGCTCTAAGTTGTTCAATAGCCTGTACTTCTTTAGTACTATCAGTTACAAAGATATCAAAGTCTTCATAAGGGAAATTATCAGCTAATGTTATGAATGCTCTAGTAGTATCATCAAATATGTAATTTAAATACTGTTTATCACTATCCTTCCATGCAGCTTTAGCAGTATTTAATAACATAAGCAATGCTTGTCTTTTCACCTGATTATGCATCCAGAATAATGGTTCTGTAATATGAGCAGATTGAATAACTGAACGTTCTACATTACCTACCAATTCAGTACTAGATATTGCCCCTTGTCTTTGTGGTGTTACTCCAGATAACTCTGAAGCCATTGATTCAATCTTATCTAGTAATTGAATATATTGAGCAATAACATTACCCATAGTAAGATCCCAAGTGGTAAATCCATTAAAATTAGATGGTCTACCTCCTTCCCTGCCTGGAATATCCCATCCTTCATCATATGGGTTAATGAATGCTACTCCTAGTGCACTTAAATAATGCATCCATTTAGCAGTATCAATACCTAAACCTTTTGGTATCTGTGTAACATCCATTACAGGAACTTTACCTTTATCCCTAGCCATTGCTAATTCCATTCTATAGAATGTCGTAATGTACAAATACTGTAGAGGCTTCATAATACTAACTAAAGACTTAGGAGCACTATTAGTATTACTATAGACAATTCCTGTATATGGCAGTCGCTGAGAATTAAGATTTTTACTTGTAATGTATTGGTATTCAATAGGTTGAATTCCAAAGTAAAGATCATCAGCATTATATCCTTCCCATACTTCAATGATCCAATCCCATTCAACATTGACTTCATTACCAGTAGTCTTGTAATACTCATCTACTACAAACTCTTCCTCTTCTCCAGTTTCAGGGTTAACTATAGTAACAAAACCAATCTTTTTAAAAGATTTCCAACATACATGATATACTACTACATCCTCTGCATCTCCATAAGGATTATGATCAGGATACTTACTGTAGATTTTCGTATCAATATGATTCCAATCATCTACCATGTTCTTATCACCTAACCAATTCTTAGCTCCTTTACCATATTGACCAAATTTCTCTAGTAGTTGGTTAAGCTGTTTTTCATCAAGTTTATCATAAAACTCATCATATACCTGAGTATATGGCATAAGCATTTTATAACAACACATTGAAGCTTCATGAATAAACTCAATTCCTTCAGCATCATCAAACCAAAAGTTCTTTGGATTAACTCTATTCAAACAAGGCTCCCCATTCCTGATGCCTACATATATTACTTCTTCACCAGCAATTAAACCGTCTTTCCAAGTTTTTACAAACTCGTGATCAATATTTAAAGAGTGTTTTAAATAGTTTAGGGTATGATAAGCAGTAACTTCTGCTACATCTTTATAATCCTTAGTAAGGTATTCCTGTATTTGCTCTGGGGTTTGTATTTCACCAGAAGATAATGCTTCCTCATACCTAGCCTGTTCTTCAGGACCCATTTTAGCCATAATAGATGCTTGAACATAATCAAGCAACATCTGTTTAGCTTTTTCCTGCATTTCACTTGCAGCTGCATCACTAGTCCTACATACTTTAAAATTAAATGGTCTTTTAGTTTCTTCACCAATTAATAAATCAATTTTAGGTCTAATAATGTTATAGTCCTGAGCTACTGCTGGAAAACCATCATCTTGATTAAAAGGATTTGTAACATATTTTAAATCCTTCTCACTGTATACACTATTATATAAATCATAGTATGTTTGCATCTCTTCATCAGTAGGTATTGAACTACCATTACTTAATTGAGATTGCCCTATGATATAGTCTACACATGTTTTTTTCCATTCTTCACTCTTTTGGCTAAAAGGTATTTTTTGTATAGGAAAGCTATTTACTGTGCGTTCCATATTTTAAAATGAAAATGTTAATATATTTGAATCAAATAATTTATTTGTAGAATCAGAAGTATCCTGTTCAAACCATTTATCTGTAAATATTGGTGTATCAAACAATCTTTGCTTCTTCTCTATCTCTTGTTTTTGTTTTACTTGAGCTGTATATAATTGTTCCCTATATATCATTACTTGCATTAATGCCATTACACGGTCAAAATTACCCTTATCGTTGTATTGTATCAATTCCTCAAGTAATGGTTCTGATAATATAGACTCAAGTCTCATATGACTAGATTCTACTTCTTCTTCTAGCCATTCTTTAATTTTACCTTCTCCCCAAAGTTTAATTTCCTTGTTCATATGACAGCCTTTCCTTCTATTTACTTTGGAGTCTCTTACAATGTCTTTAATAATATCTGGTTGATCTGCTAATAAGTAGTCACAATGTTTATTATTAAAATAAACAAATAAACCTGTATTTTGATTTTCACACATTAATCTTGCATTATAGTACACTAATAGTTTTCTTACATTTTCATAAAACTCTTCTGATGTTTTTGGTCTACCAGTATATTCAGCAACTATGATATCACTGTATGATTCAAAATTCTGTATACGTTTATATATAAATACTGATCCTAATGAGTTAGTACCAGATTGATCATGGTCATAAGGGTCACATCCTGCTATGTACAAACCTATAGGTGTTTCAGGACATGGGTGTTCCCATATTACTATAGACCCTTCAGGATTTGCTTCTTTTGGTAATGGAAATTGTGTAATATCACCTGTCTTTTTAATACTCCATTTTACAGTTCCACCATCCCAAGTAAGATCACCTATTTGTTTATGATTTTGTAATTTCTTATTAGTTCTAATACGAGCTAATTGTTTTTGTAATTCCCTTTTAGGGAATATATTACCTGTTAACTCTGTAAATGCTTCTGCAGGAGTTTCAGCATGCTCAGCTACATATCTATCAATAGCTTGCATTGTTTTTGCATTTTTAAGCTCCTGCTCTCTTAATGATAATATGTATTTCCTTGATGCTTCATGATTAGTGTTACCATCATTATCCATAAACATACGATTTCCATTTTCATCTCTTGAATCTAGATTAGTATGTTGTGGAATAAAGAATCCGCAGTATTTACCACCTATTGCACAATCATCCCATATATTAGGGAAACCTAAACAGTTATAGGATTCAGGATCATAAAATGCTTCACGTAACGGAGCTACTGCATCACCTTGATCACCACCAGTACCAAACATGATCATAAGTCCAAATGCTACACCATCATGTTCTACTGACGGTCTTGCAATCTGCCATGCAGCTTTTAGTTCAGCAAACGTACCTGCCTCTTCCCAAAGTATAAGTACACCTCTTTTACCACGTACTGCATCAGGATTATCTTTTAATGATACACCAATGATTTCAGATTTATAACCTGCTTCAGTTTTATTACCATAATCATCAGTAACCCACATAGATGCTCTACGTCTCATAGATGTATTTACTGCTTGACGCTTTTTACCCCATGCTGTATATTCATCAATAAAATCCATGTAATCCCAAGCCTTAGTAAGGATACCATCATCTGTAAGATATTGTTTATTTGATGCATATACATATGATTTTGATTCTGGTATAAGGAAGAAATTACGACAAAGCATAGCACCACCTTTATAACTATTGTGTGTAGGGATAAAATCTTTAGTAATATACAGGTGGTTTTCATTATCTATACACAAACATCTTTGTTTTTCAAATTCCCCTGTTTTACGTATAGCTTTAATACCAATACCTTTGTAATTATAAGTTCTATTCTTACGTATCTTTTCTAACTTTCTTGGTAATTTAAATATATCTTCTTCTGTAGTTATTGTGAGCTCCCAATGTGGGCGAGTATCAGAATAATTGCCGTTATTAAAATCTACATTATTTCTACCTGGTATTTCTTTAGATTTTTTACATCTTATACCAAGACTCCTTAATACAAATACTATATCATCTATCAATTGCTCAGAAGTAGATACAAAACTACATGCTCCATTAGTTACAGAACCATCTGTATCCATAAGGCCTCTGATCAATTCAAAGCGATTTTCAATACTTGTAAATTTATAATTTTCAGGTATAAACTTATTGTATGATTTTACTTTTACTTTTAAATCTTTTAATTGTCGATTAAGTTCATTTATACCTTGTACTTTAGATTTGATTACGTAATTGTACTGTTCTTTATGTTCAATAATGTAATCTGGTAATCTTCTTTGTAATTCTTCTACTATAAATTCGTCTGCTGTACTGAATCTTACTTGATCCCCACATATGTAACCATCTCCGAGTAATACACCCAATACATATGGATCTACTGTAACGGGTCTCTCATCAAAATTCAATGGATTTAATTCTGGTATCTTATATGGATAATGTTCTTTGCCAGAACTACCTTGTTTCAATTTGCGTTTCATGTAATCCACAGTACGCATTATGTAGAATTTCTTTCCGTTACGACATGTTGCCCATAAATGGTTTGCGCCACATCTCACTTTTCTTCCATCTTGAAATTCCACTTCATAAATTTCTGTAGTACCTTGCTCTACTATATCACCAATTCTAACTGGGCTTCCATTGGGGTTCATAACCAAATCGCCAACTTTCAAACTTCCCATTGGAACATAGCCTGTTGGAGTAAGTACCGGTTCAGAGTATGGTTGTTCATAACCCTTACGCCTAGCTTTTGCTACACATAAGTGTTTACCTTGTTCTTGTGCTTCCTCTATTGCTTGAAAGTAATAATAATCATAATCATAGAAATCTGGGAATGTACGTTCACTGACAGATTTCCATTCTTTTAAACCAGTTTTCCTGTTAGTTATTTCCCTATATACCTGTCTTACTATGGGACAATAATTTAAATAAAAATAATGATAACCTGTTATAAAGTCACCATCTTCTGCAGTATAACCATATATACATTTTTCTACTTCTTGATCCCAAAAGCTATAGTATTCAGTTGTGCCTTTAGGGTAAGCACAATAAGAGCCAGTACTAATAAAATTTAATGCAGGCTGACGAAATTTATCAGAGTTTTTGATCTTCTTATTAAAGTCTATCATATTGATCTCGTATATAATAAATTCTACTTACTGGTATACTATATTTATCTGCTATTTGACTTCTATTTAATCCTTTATTATAGTCATTATATACATTAGTAATTAATTCCTTATCATATTTTATGAATTTACTATTAAGTAATCTATTAACTCTAATATCTTTTTCACATTGTTCTAGGTCATTATAATTGTCTTTATAAGTACCAATAGAAATATTATCAATGCTATTGTTTAAAGGATTATTATCTAAATGCCTAACGACAGTATGGGGATCGTATATTTTAATACCATACTTTTGGAAAGCTTGTAATCTATGTATACAACAATTTTTCTTCTTCTCCCCAAATTTAATGTTAAACGATAAAGTAGAATATTTCCTATTCTTATGTCTAATACTACCGTTAATTACTTTTCCTTTTGGATTTATAAGCTTACCTTCTTCTGTTACTCTGTAACCCAAACTGTATACAAATTCTTCTATATTCATATAACTTCCGGATTTTATATAATAATACCCCACACCTTTTGAGCATGGGGTAATTTTTAATCATTTGCTATTTTTGATTTTCTTATTGAAATCAATCATAATTGTTATCGATTAAACCACTGTTTGATCTTTAAACCTAGTCTCTTATACCAAGGTGCTTTAGTTGGTTTAAGATCCATAGATTTTGAATAAGCTTCTTTCTTTTCTCTATATGCAATTTCTTCAGCCAATTCGATTTCTTTTCTATCCTCATTCTCATGAGCTGGGCCAAAATCAATAATCAAATCGAACGGTTTCTCTTCAACTTTAACTAGTTTAGCCTTACTTGTTTTCTTTGTGCTAGTAGTTTTCTTTTCCTTAGTCATAGTTCTTAATTTTTAACACTGCCTGTAACGGCAGTTAGTTTTATTTTGTTTCAAATTGTATTACTTATCGTACAGCTTGTCTATTTGATAGCTCATATGGATTAACTTCTACTCCACCTCTAACTCTACTACTTGCCATCTCTTCAGATCTCACAGCAGTTTCTAATGCATCAAGAGATTTAATAGTGTTACCGAGTTTTTCCATACCTGCTAATATTAATTGGACTTTCTTATCATCTAGTTCATCTTGTAAAGATTCCGCATAATATCTAGATACACTATCTAACTTAAGTCTTGCATTCTTAAGTAGTCCTAATATTAGGGTTTCATTAAAGTTAATATATGCTTGTTCTGCTTCTAATACCTCTACTGGTAACTTATAATTAGCATCTCCAAATAGTTCTTTCCTGAGTCTAGGTCCTATCTCTTCAGGACTCATACTTTGGACATATGGACTATCGTATTTGTTCTTGAGTACGATATAACTTATTTGTTTAGTGGCTATTTCTTTATCTGCTTTATCAGCATCCCATAACTTTTTAAAGCATGGGATACCTAAAGCATCATTGTGAATAATTACTTTACCACCAAGTATGTCAAATAGTTTCATTAGTATTAATTAACAAGTGCTAGGAGAACATTTATCACAACATTCATTGTGTCTGTTTTTCTCGTATTCGAGATTTCGCTTAAAGTTGTTATATAATTCTTCACTCTTTATGATAGCAATCTCTCTATCATCATCACTTCTCTTATAAGAAGCATACAGAACAAGAACAATATCCCCAGCCTTTACATCATACTCCTTACCATTAAATTTAAGGACACCATCTTCTTCAATTACCCAAGCCCAGTCGATATTTAAATAATGATTACGAACAGAACTAACACTATTAAGGTCATTATCCTTTACTACTAAAAGAGCGCTGTTACCAGCATAAATATATGTATTCATATTAATCTAAATTTATTTTAATGTATCTATTTCTATAATGTCTGTTCAATGCATCTACTGCTTCTTGTTTAGTATAAAATGCATTAACATACTCTGGGTTTTTACTGTACTGATTGATTATCTCCCTCAGTTGATCCGCTTTCTCGTCCCTATTCTGCATTCTCATTTTCTTCTTTTTTATCAGTTGAACCAAATCCACCACCACGATCTTCACCTGCTAATTCCTCTACAATTATCGGCTCCATCTTCGGATAAGGCATTACTACTAACTGAGCAATCTTTTCACCAGGCTGATAAATTGTAGGAAGAGCATCTGTAGTAATCTTAAACTTGAGAAGAATCTCACCTTTATAATCACAATCTATAACAGCTACAGCATTACACATTGACATAGACTTCTGAGAAACTGATGATCTCATAAAGATTAAACCAACATGACCTTCAGGAATCTCTACGGATAAACCTGTATGATATACTAATACTAACTTACCACTCTTATCAAATTCCTGAGTAAAGGAGATTGCTGTTAAATCTAAACCAGCATCGTTAGGGTTAGCATAACTAGGTAATACTGCGTCTTCTTGTAATTTCTTAAATTTTAATTCCATATTATTTTCTTACTATATTGTGTCCTAATATTATTTCTGTTGCTTGTGCTGCTAAATTTGCAGCGTAATCTTCAAGGAATTGACTACGATTCGTGTCCTGTAGTATCTGTCTCAGATACAGCAGTATCACTTGTTGATTCAGTAGTATCTTGTCTAGTTTTTCTTCCATGCTTTGCATAGTATAATAATGCAATACTATTCCATGCTACTGCTGCTTCATGCCTTACTTTAGTTTCTGGATCAAATTCTTCATAAGTAGAAGCGTATAAGTGTCTTAATAATGCACCTTTATATCTTTCATAACCATTCTCTAGATTCTGCCAATTATTGTCACCATACTTCTTAGCACCTTCTGTATATACTCTTGCAATGTCCTCAAGACAATCTAACGGTATTAATTCCCATCTAGTCTTATCGTCTAGTTTATCATTCTTCATACCCGTCTGGTCTTGGCATTTCTTCGATTCGTATTGCATCTATTTCAGTTTTATTTTCAATTATTGCTTTAACAATTCTATGGTAACCATCACATATTCTACCTAAATGATCGATTAGTATCGGATGATTTAAATCTGTATCTTGAATCCTTTTACTATGCCAAATTATGTCATCTAAGGTATTTATTTCCCAAGGTAAATGCTCTAGATTTACTCCTGCTAACGGTAATTTGAATACAGGATAGTTCTTCTCTTTTACCCAAGAGACTAGATTTGAAGCTGCCCATATCTTCCCATCTGCTGTGTATCTATTTTCTGCTAAACCTTGCTTAGGGTACGTTACTACTGGATTTTTTGGTTCTTTCTTTGCAAACATATTTCTTTTTTAATTTAATCTTAAACAAATAACTAAACATAATTGGCTTAATATCTTTCTCATCTGAAATTGTATTTTGAGCAAATTTGAAAGGATGATTACAAATCACTTCTACTACTTGATACGGTATATTATATTTATGTGATAACTCTGTATAGATACTTGTTTTATTTTGCTGGACCATAAGTTACTTTATAGTACTTATTATTAATTATATTATCCAGAGTAATAGAAGACATATCGAATGTCTCGGGTCTAACACTATTAACTATAATACATATCTTATCTAATTCTGATGTTACATTGTCAGATGAGGTATAAAATATAGAATTTAAAAAAGCTGTTTCAACTTTAGAGTATTGTTTTCTAGGTTCTAATATTACTACTTCTTCTTCTGATTCCTTACTAAAAGGTTCTCCACTAATACCATATAAAATAGTCTGTGTATCACGAATTAAGATTCCATTATTATATGGTAAATTCTTACCAATAAGTTTATACCACCATCTTTTTAATTTACCATAACTCTTCCATAGCATTATGGAACCAGGTTTAATTACTAATTGTCTCATCATTTATCCTAATTATAATTGTTACTTGAACTCTGTCTCCAATGATCTCTGGTATTAGAGCTTTATTGACACTTAATTCATCTTCGGCTGGACCTGCTACTAGAATACCTTTTTGTTTAAAGGACTTGATATATCTACTTAAATTATCCTTAGTAATACCTAAGGCATTTATGATATGTTTCCTATTAGCTCTATTGGCTATATTCTTATTCTCATTTGGTTGTTTGTTATAGTTAAGATCAAGTCTAATGAACTCTGCCATTAATTCCAGTTCTCTGTCCGTAAGCCGAAGAATACCATTAAGTGAAATTAGAAACTCTGTAACAAGATCATTTTTGTTTACAGATTTTACTAATTTATTCATTTGTCTTATCTACATCTAAGATTTGTTTAACCGCCTTAATGAACTTCAGTAAGTTGTAATTTACTGTTTCAGATTCAACTTTTACACAAGGTTGAATTTTGCCATTATTATAGTCTTCATTAACCTTCTGAATATTGTCTTGATACTTCTTAGCGCAGTCATCTAAGAATGCTTCAAGTGCAATCAATTTTAATTCTGCATTAGACGGGATATATTCTTCTTCTGTATTAGTTTCATCCTTGATCTCTTCACCCCATTCTTTTAGGTTACCACCATTAAGAAGTTCTAATACATAGTTTGCAGTAATCATCATGTAACGTGAATTGGTATACTTATCGTTACCCTTAGTACTCTCCATTACATACTCAATACCATCTTCTGTCTTAAAGATATCATCTCTCTTTGCACAACCAAAAGGTTTAACTACTTTATATTCTGTTCTCATATTCCTTATTATTTTTTAATAATTACTAGTGCTAATTTAATCCACTTGTTTATGTCAAACTCTGGATCTGACTCTTGCACTACTCTGTCTCCAATTGCGTATTGCTTAGGTTGGGTTACTAAACCCATAAAATTCATAGCTTCTTTCTGTGTAAGAACTACCTCAGTAGCTCCCTCTTTTGAGGGATTGTTAAGGTCTTCTGGAATGAAGACTTTAACAGTACCATCTTGTTGAAATTTAATAAACTCTGAATATTTACCTAAAAGATTATTTATCATTTGTTGAATCATGACTATATAACGGACCTTATTTAATTTTGTTGTATATTTTATGCAATAAAAAAGCCTATAGTTAATCACTATAGGCTTATATTAAAAATCCAACTAAATCTACTAAGCTTTGCTTTTCTTAATAAAAGCTACTACATTGTATGGATTCACTAATTGGCTATCCTTAAACAAGTCAAAATAAGCAGCTGCTTTAGCAGGGAAAGCTATCGTATCACCTACTTCTGGATGATTATTTTTGTCTTGCCATTCATAACCTGAAGGAATTGCTAGAACAATGCCTTTTCTAAATGTTGTTGGTACTTTCTTTACTTCAGTTTTAGTGTCATATTTATCAACACCATCTTTGTCTTTCTTACCTGTCGCAACAGGTTCAGTAATCTCTTTTTCTACATATTCAACTGGTAACGGTTTGATCAGAATATCCCGAGTAAACTCGAACTTTAACGCTTTCTGAATATCATCGATGATCATCTTCTCATCTACTTGTACCGAACTATCATTATTTGTATTCTCTGCCATAAACTTAAATTTTTCTACTATAACGTTTATTAGTATTAAATGTTCTATTTTTATTTCCTTTCATGAAAGATAACACCGCCTGTACAGCATACTTTCTTTGCTATGGATGGACAAACTTCCATGTTATAGAAACAGCAGCCATCACACCATCCCTGAGGCTGCTTTTCCATGTTATAAACTTTGCCATCAACTCTAATATACCCTTCTTCTAGGGCTTTATAAGCTTCTGGTTCTCCCATATTATTTGTAATAATATTTGTTGTGTTCTTCAGCCTTTTGTTCAACAGTACGCTCCATGATTATTTCTTTAATCCAAATTAAAGCAGCCTCAAATCCTGCTTTAAATGCAGATTCTTTTAATCCTTCCATCTCTTCGCACCATTGTTCAAATGCTTCACAAGATTCTTTGTCTTGATACCTTTCAATCTCGTCAATTAAATATTGTCTAAACATATTTGATCCCTTTCTTTTGATTAATAATTATACTGATCGTCGTCATCAGTAGGATCTAATGCATCTTCGAATTCATTAAAAAAGTAAAAGTCATCATCCATAATACTATTATTATGTATTTATATTTTATATCCAGAGTAGGAGTATATATTTCTTACTATACTACTATATACTAACCTACAAGTATGTGTAGTAACGTTACAGTATTCATTTTTGTTCTATTGTTTACTCTAGATTAATAGTTTTTCTTAGGTCTTAATAGATGATTTTTATTAAAACCTCTTTATAACATAGATCTTATTTTAGAGTAAAGCTATCATGAGTACCATTTTTATTCTTACAGAATAACTCACAATTTACCAAGTACTCAGGCATAAAATCATTTTCTGAATCTATTTCAATATCTATCTCTATGAGATCACCATTTTCATATATTTTTTGGTAAGTTCTATAGTTCCAATTACCATTCCAATAGTCTTTTATCTTAAGAAAACCGTGTTCTTCTAGCCATTCACAACGTGTCATTTTAACATTATTTATGATTATTTAACATATTTACGAAACTTTCGTAGATAACTCATTAACATAATTTAACTATTTTTAACATATTTTATAACCTAAAAGGGTTAATAATTCATAAAATTTGTTAATATCCCTAAAATATAATGAATATGAAATCATCATGTGAGCCATACCTTCCTCCATAGGATTCATTAATCTCAGATCTGATACTTTCAAAGCTTTAGTACCATCAGCACAATCCCATTCACTTACTCTAGCCCTTAACAGCTCAAAGTCACTAAATTCATAATAGAGTTGATCATCTCTAATTTCAAACCCTTTATCTTTTAATTCTTGTTCAAATATCATAATATTAAGTTTTTAATGATAACGTATATAAGGGGGTATTGTTATAAAAATTTTATAAAATAAAAAATTAGGGGATATAATTGTGAATGTAGAAACTAGTATATACAAACCCCCTCCCCCATCATGCATCAAGGAAACACCCCCGGTACTTATGCATCAAATCAATTTATCTATCAGCTGATTGTGATTAATCAAGCAGTTGCAACGGAAGGCGGTTGCAATGTAGAACTACTGCTGAGGGGCAGACAGCCGAGACGACTATGAAGTGTGCAATCATGAGTCTAGAAGCTAAGCAAGCAGAGAACGGTAACTGGTATGTAAACATCCTAGCACAGCCAGAAGGTGATCCGTTTGCTGAGGAGTTGAAGTATCGTATGTGGTGTAGCGAAACACTAGCTAACAAGTTAGCTGCTAGCGTACCAGAGACGATAGAACTCCAGAAGGTACGTGTAGACGTAGCACCGTACCAGAAGGTGTCTGAGGACGGGTCTATCTCAGAGAATGTATTCACCAGTCTGTCTGTTGTATGCAGACAGTTCAAGGGAGAGTACGTGGATGAGCCACAAGCGATGGCAGACAAGCTACGCAGGAATCTGCTGCGTGATGGGCTTATCGTAGAGGTAGACGTAGACCCGTACGAGGGAGCTACAGGTGATCTACCAAACTAAAGGGGAAGAGCTTCGGCTCTTTCCTTTTTTGTCCTACCATGCACCAAGTTTATTTCCCTCTTAGCCGATTGTGAAGGTATATTGTATTTATACTTTCATTTACTTGCTGGTGGGGTAGTTTAAACCAGTAGTGCTGTATCTTTTCGGCGGTTTACTAGTAACGCACTTAAAAGTTTAAGGATAAACCGTACAGGAAACCAATTCCGATTTATAAGTTTGGTGACAGCTTGGAAAGACAGGCATCATTTGTTTAACTTAATAGTTGTAGGCGTATATACTTTAAACCTTCAACATTATGGTAACTAGAACATATTCCGTTGCCGGGGTAAGACTCCTCGTAAGCCAGCGGTTGTGGAGTGCTACGGCCACGTAATCAACAGGGCAAAAACAGGCTCAATTGAGCATTAATCTAAAAAAACTCAATAACTTCCCAAGACATTGAGGGCACCAGTTTCTTACAAATAGGTTTAGGACTATCCTTGTAAATACTTAGCTACTACAACATTGATTCCAGAATCATAACGCCAGAGTAGAGAATCCCTATTTGTAAGTTTTAGGTGTAAAATGCATATCTATTTTAGTAAAGTTTGATTATTAATCAATAAAATCATATATTATGATAGTAGTAATAAGATGTTTTAATCGTATGCCTCCATTAGTAGTAGAGACATTTGAAGGACATGATGAACAAACACAGAAGGATGCTAATGAGTTAGCAGCTATCCTAAGTAGGAAGAACAAATGTGAGTATAAAGTACTCATTGATCTTTCTTGCGTTGCTGTTATACACGATTCAAAGGAATAGGCAATAGCCTATTTTCCTTTCTTACAATGCACCAAGTCAAATTTCCTTTTTAGCATATTGTGAGGAGTATAGGATACTGCTGTGATTTATGTGTATGTAATTGATAAAAGAGAGTGTGTAAGTTTGAGAATACTTTGCTCTTTTTTTCAGTCTGCCCTTTAATCACATTGCTTATAGCTGCCTTTACGCATACATATAATATATAGCGTATCCTTATTCTTTACATAAACATTCAAACAACTAAACAATCAAACAATTAAGGAGGACAAACAAATGAAATGCATTATTATTGGACACGAATTTGCAGAGGCAAACACAGGTAATTTGTATTGTAAACTAGAAGTAAGACCTGCAAATGATGAGTGGGCTGCATCTTTCAACTATGTAATGTTTATTACAGAGGCAATGAAGGAATCTCTAAAAGCTAGATTTCCTAAAGAGATTTATCTGCAGGAAATACGTATGCAGACACCTGAGCCATTTAACAGAGTATGGGCTACAGATGGTAATAACCATATGCAAGGTGAGATAGTTTGCAACGCTAAAGGCGATCCTATCGTATTTAATGACATCAAAGTTATAATACGAACACTTCCCGACGGGACCCCTGCAAGAGGGGAGGATGCTGAAAAGCTACTAGAATCTAGTTGGCGTAGGGGTATTGAGAATGGTACTATCTTACCAATTGGTGAAGGTACAGATGTACCAGATAACAATATTGGACAAACTGTAGGAGGAGCTGATGCATTTGCGGGAGCACAATCAGCTGGAGATCCAGAGAGTCTAGGGACATCTCAACCAGATCCACTACCTACAGGTAACGTTGTAGTGCCGGGTAACCGACCACAACGACCACAGCAACAAGCTGGAATCAGAGTACCTAGAGTGTAACAGGGATTTGCCGGGTAACCGGCAGACCTGTTTTAACAAAAACTCCCGAACATCTGCATATGATGTTTTGGGTTAATTAATATTATTAACTTTTAAAAACATTCATCATGGAAGGAAAAGATGAAAACAAGCCAAAGATTGTGTATTTTATTCTAGCTGTGTTTATTCATGCTAATGTGTTTCTACCATTCCTATCTGAAAAGACAGGAGTACATGGAGCATTCATATTGTGTGATATAATACTTGCTGTTATAGTATATAATCTAGCGGCTCGTAACTAGGGGGTTAGGGGTGGGTGAAAACTCACCCCTTTTTATTAACAATAAAATACAAATCAGTATGAATAAAGGTATTAAATTTGATTTCTCTAAAGTAGAAGTAACTACAAACAAGTTAAGATGGATAAAGACATTAAAAGAAGTCTTTTGTATCAGTCTAAAAGATGCTAAAGATGCTGTAGACTGTGGATCATACTTTCACGATCTAAGTGAGTTTTCAGATAAAAATGACGCAATTAATTTTTATAATGTAATAGTTAGCAAAATTGCGAGATTAATAGATGGAGACTATTCAGATGCTATTAAATTTGTTTGGATAGATAACGAACAGAAAACTAGTGTTGATATAGTGAAAGTAGGCTCAGTATATATCCTTACTCAGGAAAGATATGAGAAGCTTTTAAAAGCCGAACAAACATGGTTGATGATAAAAGCAGCACTGTGTAATGAATAAAAAAAGAAAATATCACAAATCAAATTGTGATGCCACAGTTAGGGCAATAGTCGAAGATGCACTAGGACGTAAAGTTATCCTAGTTGGAAAGCACGCTTTCGAATGGTCTATTATTCTTGAAAAAGAAGGAAGATTAGTAATAACTACTTTTCCTAACAGAGAAAAAGCAGTAGATACATTTAACAAAAAGTACAGGAATAAATGATATGTGTACGTATCCAGTGTATGAAGTGATACACAACTTTTATGTGATTTAATATTCTTTTGGCATAATTTCCTCAGCTAGTTACTGCGAGTAAAGTAATTAGTTCGCTACTATCTCATACTAATAGTGGGGAAAAGTATGTGGTAATTCTGTGTAGTTTAAGTGTCTAACACATGGTAGAATCCCCTGCTAAGGGCGAATGTAGGTTCGAATCCTGCCACAGAATCATGCAAAGATCCATTGATGGTTTTATAGAGAGTTTAATATTCTCCATTTTAATTTAACACAGCTGCTATATACCTATTGTGAAATACGTATATAGTTTTCCCTAGAGTAAAAGCAACCTCATCGTAGCTAACTACAATACTTCATGCGCGTTTGGTTAACACACAAAGTTAGCGGGTTCTAGGGTCTAGTAGGTTTAAATTGCCGGGCTGAACGAATACCAACGGCTACCGAAGCTAATAGCTTTTAAAAGTAGTAAATATTAACAATAAAAATATCAAGTTTTATGGAAGAAAAGATCAAAAAAGCACAAGAAGCAGTATGGTATAATACTGACTGCAAGTTATTAACTAAACAAGAGTACGAAGAGCTATGCAGGTACAAAGCGTTATACTTAGACTTGAAAGGTTCCTTAGAAGGAATCATAAGAGATTTCAAGCAAAGCGCATAATACTCGAACTTCTAGAAGGAATTGGTTGGGCCATATGGTTAGTTGTATTACTTATATTATCATGTGGGAATACATTAATCTATCTCTTATATTTAGCGATATCTATACCAATATTCATTCAAAGAGCAAAGTATGACTGTAGAAGCAATGATCGTAACTTGTGTAATAGTATGCATAATACTGTTACTACGGAAGAGAAAGAAGGAGAAGATAAGAGCACAGATACTAAATGATCTGTATACTATAGATAGAGATTGCCGTATTATGAAAGGTAATATTATCAATAGTGATTTTATTAGTATTCTAACTAATTTAGCATACTTAAGAGACTCACTAAAAAAAGAATCTCTAAATGATGTAATACCTAAAAGTTTGTTAATGGATATACAAGTTCTATTAAATACAAATGAAGAGGATGTTAGTTTAGAAGACTTTAAAACAAATGTAATTAGGATGATTAACATTGTCTTAATGAGATTACAAGGTATCTATAAACTCATAATCTACTCTTAGTATGGACAGAAGTCTCCCTCATTTCTTACAAAGAATCGGATACCATCCTTACGAAATAAGTCCAAAGGATAGGATGTTTTTTTCATTAAAAGATCCTGAATTTGTGTCAGCGTATGGACCAGTATTTGTCGAATGGTTCCCAAAATACTTAGGGCCATCTGTTCCTATATTAGAGGTTAACAGAAGTCATAATATTATATGGGGATTGCACGAAGCGGATCACCATCCGTGCCTAATTTACCCTAGACCAAATATCTTGATAGAAAGTATATCAGAAGAATACAAAATTACAAATAAATATTCTGATACAATGATGGATAGAATAACTGCAAAGTATTCTCCTGAAGAGATATTTAGAGCGATTAGGAGTAATTTAATACTAATACTATAAATTTAAATCTGTTAAATTTATTTTATTCAGTAACAGTAAGAAAGTAGTTCAATTTCTATGGGTTACATAGAGAAAAGGTAGAATAGTTTACAGTGAATATTATATATTTTATTTAATAAGCTCGCCTATAAAATAATTGGAACTCTATTAGATAGGTCTTTTGATGTCTATCTGGGCAGCTCTTGAAACTTAAATAAAAAATATAGAGTAAGTGTAAAAAGATACTAAGTTCGAATCTTGGTCTTTCTTATTTTTTAACTAAAAACAATATCACAATGATTAGATTAATTATCAAAAAAGGTAATGCATGGTTAAGTGTATTTACTTTAGCACAGATTCTTACAAAACATTTGAAACTGACTCGCTATGATGCTTTAAAGCTTGCATATGCGACACTACATCAGGATGTCGTTGTCCAGAGTAGTACAAATGCAGGTCTATATTATCTTCATGTAGATTTACATCGAAAGAAGTTTAATGCTGAAATCAATGACGTTCATGATTTAGCAGCACAATTAGACCTATTGAAATACGCTCCTTTTCAATGTGGAATGCATACAAGAGGAGGAAAAGTGTTATGGAAAAGTAACCCAAAAGATGACATCTATAAGGAAATAAGAACATAGTTGAATGTGTACTTTTCAAAGAACAACTACCTAAATACCGCTGTGAAGCTCTATTTAGTAAAAGACCTATGAAAAGTGAGTTGTCAATCCAGCGTATACTAAGTAGTAGGTCTTTTTAAAAGACTATTCTTAATTATAAGTATATGGAAAACTACGGTTATTATTCTAAAGAAATTAATGAAGACTGTTTTGTAGTATACTATTTTAGTAGACGAGCCAGATCTGTCATTTATCAAACAAGCTCTTTATTAGGAGCCTTGAGTTAACTAACATTATTAACTTTTAAACATTCAATCAAATGAGTGAGAAAGGAGATGGCACCGTAGGTGGTGTCTGGAAGGGAGTAGTATTAGTACTGCTCACAATTGTTACACTATTACTTTTATGTATTGTGTATCAAGGGCTAAAAGGAGAGAATCCTCTTACGAAAGTAAAGGAATCTGTTGGTTTTAGCACTGAAACTGAGGTAGCAATACCTACAGTTCAAGAGAGACTGAATGAGTTCAATGCTGAAGTAGAAAATACTAAGGCATATGATACTTATCTCTCATTGCCTGTAGTAATAGTAGAAGGAATCCTAAATAAATTAGGACCTGATGCAGACTATAGAGCAATAGTTAACGAGTATTATACTAATAGATCCTATTGGATTAGTACTCAAGTGTCGAATCAAATTAAACCTGTATTAACTGGTCCTGATGCAAAGAATGTTGAAAGGGTTGAGGTAAAAACAGTTTTAAAAGAAGAAACACCGCCAGGGAATGAAGTCTCTCTTACTCCAGCTGATTCTATAAAGTAGAATTCTTTTTGGTTCAGGAGTATACTTTTTATATGCATTGCCTGTGAAGGTAGTGCATATTTTTCATTAGATCATCAGAAGATGACAAGCATGTGGGGCGTAAGTAGTATTTTTATGCAGGAGAAGAAGAATAGCAATTGTTCTAATTAGTACTGATAATTGCAAATACTATGATCGTGCGGACGTTAAAATCATGCCGTTAATAAGAATTGTACTGGCAATACAATTCTGCTATAACGTAAAATATGTTAGATAGCCGATTTTAAGAAGTTTTACGTAAGAGTTTTTTAATATTTATTTTGCAGACGTAAAACTTCACGATGACACTTGTTATTAGTTACTCATAGTACAATATGAGTTGTTGTTAAACAACAATCGTTCAATCAAAATCTTCTCCGTAGTTGTACATGCGGAGACGTCATCAAATTGTTTAACTAAAAATTATCAAAATGAACAGTAAGATTAATGGAGTAGCAGTTGTAATATTGCCTCCAGGACTTTCTAAAGAGGAAGTTCAAGTGCTATTTTCTAGCATTTTAAGTAAGTTAGAAACTATTAATCCTGAGTATAAGCAAAATGGAGGGTTTCTAACTATCTTAGAGCCTAACGACCTGTTTAGAGTCGTAAATCCTGTTAATGCTGAAATAGCAACATTAACAGACAATTTGATTGTTGAATTTGGTGAACCTACAGATCCTGTGCATTTTGCGACAAAGTTCGTATGTGCTTACTATAGTCCTAAAGACTTAGTAAATCACGATGTTATTACAACAATTGCATCGATCAAAGAAGGTTCTCCAGAATGGGCTTACTTCGAAAGGAGAAAGCTAAAGTTCCTTATTTTTCAATGTCGCAACATTTTGCAGAATACTTTATGAGCAAGACAAAGAAAGATTCTAAGGATTCAAAGGCTATGCGGAAATACACTCCGCATAAGCCTAAGATGACTCCTTATAAAAGAGAGTCTAAAGCACAGAGATTTCGTGAGGATAGCTAGTTACCGCCAGTTACTAGTCCTCAAGTCTATAATTCTTAAATTGTTAAGATATGGTGGTCATTCCCCTAAAGCATGTTAAACCTAACGCCCTAAGCCCATGAACGGTATGTGAAGATGCATACTACGGGATTGTGTACTTGTACAAATGATAATCTCACAGGAGATTATTAATTATAAGAAGGAGAAGAGGTTCCCTCTGAATAAGAAATAGGAATAAGAGGGCATGCTTATTATTTGAAACTAACACAATTGAGATATGGAAAAAACAAAAGTAAAACAAGTAATTAGAGAAGCATTAGCTAGAGAACCAGCTATAGAGTGGTATCTTAAAAGTAAAAAAATCTACGGTCACTATGTAACTTTATTAGCATTTGTTATGCATAGACATAGTGTTGTTTTGTGTTGGAACGAACATACGCTTACCGAGATGGTTAGGAAAGCAGTATCAGGGAGAAATCCTTTATACATACCAATCGTCTTTGGAACTATGAACCGTAGAAAAATTATCTCCAATCACAGCTTGCAAAGAGATACAATTCTCGAACTTTATCAAAATTAATTATTAATATCAAAAAAAAAAACAAAGAAAATGGAATCTAAAGACATTATCACAGAGATCACCGAAGGTAGAAAAGTAAGTGAAGACATCATTAAGGCTGCAAACGAGGACATCCTAAAAGACCGAGAAGAGAATCTCAAGAGAGAGATAATTCAAACTCTGCAAAACTCTGAGTACAAGATCGGGTACGCGAAGTTGAGACTGAAGAGAGCTCGTGCATTTGAGGACGTAGAGAAAGAACGTCTGACAAAAGTAGGCGAGAATATGAATCGCTTGAAAGCCGGTGGTATCACTCCAGAAGATTGGAAAAAAGAGGACGAGAAAATTGATAAAGAAGCATCTGATAAACTGCTCGAAAAGAAAGCAGAGTTCAGCGGCTACTTGAAGCAATTGAATCGTATCTATAACGATTGTAGCTGGAGTGTTTTGAGAGATAGCTTCGACCGCTATTAATCAGCAATTCCGCTCTGAAGAGCTATAAGCCGAAAAGAGTAGTGAGATATGAATGTAGTAGTATTTCACAACGCAAGAGATACACTTGCATTGCTTAAGATCCTTTGAGACAAAAGCAGGAAGGCGAAAATTAGCATCAAGACTAAAGAGTACGAGATCCGTTGAGACAGCTAGTCCTACGTACTCATATTCATTATTTTTCAGGTTTAATTAGTAGAGAGCTATAAGCCAATAATAGTTTAACACGACAGAAAATGACGATCATATGAGTCTCATTGTAGCGTTGGAGTTCATTTCAGTATTAAATGATTTATTACTACTAAAGGAACCAAAATTAGAATGTAAGGAGAGAGATCTCCTTACATTCACACTAATAATTTGATAGCAAGGGTTCAAAAATTAGAAAGTATTCACAGTATAAGAACTGTATTGTGTCTTATTAGGCTTATCAATCACTGTTAGGACGAGGGTTCGACTCCCTCCAGCTCCACGAGTTTCTGTATATCTTTTCTCACTATACCATTGCGTTTGAGTAAAAAAGATATACTTTAAGGGGCTGCTTGGATTTGACTAGCAATTAGAGAGATAAGATAGGTTCATGTGTGTTTAAATGGCAATAATTTTGTCACAGACTATACTCAACTAGCAGTTGCGTAAAGTCACGTGCTAACTACGAAAGTGAGGGATATCTATAGTTTAATGGTAGAACGCTGGTTATCCAGTAGTGTAGGTTCGAATCCTACTAGATAACACAAACTAAAAACAGTATGGATGGCAAAAGTTAGTTTTTCAGGCTATGTAGCCTATGTTAGTGAAAATCTTCCTGAATCTTGGAAAAGAGTTGGGGAGAATCATGGAGTACTTAATCAGCTGATAAGTGCAGTTGCTAAGTATTGTTACGAACACCTTTTGACAGGTCGAGAGTTAATTATGCACTTGAAAGAGAATACATTAATTAACGCTGCAGACTTCGAAGAAGAGCCTCAAGGGATAGATTGGTGGATAGACTTAAGTCTAGAAGCTGATATGCTAGAATCACATGGTTGTATTCCTACATTTGCAGAAGATGATGAGTCCAAGTGAAGCAAAGTATGATCTATTTAACGTATCTTCATTTACTCAGGAATTTATATGTGCCGGAGTAAGAGATAACGTTGTAGGAATGTATAACTTTCTCAAAGAGAAAGGAGTACAGGTAAAAGACAAACAAGCTGATAGTCTTAAGATTAGCAGTAGAAAAGGTGTTGTGCTACTTTGCACTAACTCTAATTCTAGTAAACCATTTGGAATAATTCAATTGAAAGACTGGAATTGGTGGGATTTCTATCATAACAAGCGTAATCGTAGTAGTAAACCATTATATTATACGTATAACTTACCATCACAATGGCATGAAATGCTTAGGGATGGCTGTATATGGAAGGAAATGGAAGTATTTGATAAACCAGAAACGTATGAGGGTAGGAAAACGTATTTATTTTGAAAGTCCCCAAGAGAGGAAAGAGTTCTTAGCATTGCTAAGAGATGCACAAGATGTTACGGAGATAGCAACAATCATTGCTAAAACTTACAAAAAAGATCTAATAGAGGCAATGGATATTGCTCGAGTGTATAACGAATTTATTAGGAAGGAAAATGAAAACGTTGACAACTAGTGGAACTTATTTAGTAACAATCAGTGGACAAGAGTACATAGCAGTAGTAATAGGAAGCGCACCTATGCTACAGGTTGCAAGAGTGTTAAACTTAACAAAGTTCATTGATACTGGAGAGTTAGAAATCAGTACAGAAGCAAGAACTGTATTAACTGAGAAACCGTGCGAATTTAACTTCAGACAGATCGACTTGAACATCATCAGTCCGATGCAGGAAGTAGTACAGATACCGAAGTTACCCTACACACCTAAACAGTACAAAAAATGGTTATCATTATGTGGTGATTTAGATCGTGAAAAGTTACTTACAGATATCATGCTAACAAACCCTAGCATCAGTTACGGTGAAGCTCAAACAATCATTGATCAGTTATGGAGAGACAAAAGGAACATAGTCTCACAGTAAATTATACAGATCTGTGTGATTATCTAAACGACCGTCTAGTCTTACCCTATCTACCTAAAGTAGGAGAAGACTGGAATTTATTTGGTTCAGTCATATCACAGACATATGGACCAGACGGAGTATTCCCTAAGCAATATAATGATAAAGAATTACTAAAGTGGATTCAACATAAAATCCAAGTAAGGGCATTGTTACTATTTGTACAAAGGAAACTCTTTACACACCTTGCCATGTTACATAATACAAGGGCAACGGATGCAGTTCAGATGCGTATTTTCGTATCTATGCTGAACAAGTTAGGACTACCTAGAATCTATGCTGACGAAATATTCGACAATGTACATCTGCAATATGACATTAGGAAACCAGTCTTCGAGGATTATTATCTTATGAAAGTATTAGGTTTACCATTTTGTTTTGAATCTAGGCCTTGTCCTTTTTAAAATGTTAGGGGTTCGACTCCCCTAACATTTACTAACAAGTTAGTTTGATTATGAAAAGAGAAGACGAAGACCTTCTTATTCAGCAAGCTAAGCTTGGTAAGCAAGATGCTTTTACAGAGCTTTATGATCGGCATCATAAGCTTATTCGATACATTATCTATGATATTGTAAAGAATGAAGACGTAGCAGATGACCTATTATCTGTTACATTCACAAAAGCATTTAGTAGATTAGAATCTTATGTAAACCCTATTTCATTTGAAATGTGGTTAAAAACTATAGCAATTAACACTGCAATAGATTATATAAGATCTTCTAAGAATGAGAAACAGAATCATTATATAGATTCTGAGGACAATTACATTCAGTTAGATAGCAATGATCTCAGTCCTGAGGAAGCTATCATGAAACAGGAAACTGTTGAACAACTGAAAGTAGCTCTACATAAATTAAGATCTAAATATCGTAATATATTAGAATTACGATATTTCAAAGGCTTAAGTTATGAGGAACTTGCAACTGAGCTTGGCGTGCCAATAGGAACTGTAAAAAGTGACTTAAACAAAGCTAAGAAGAGATTGCGAGAATTCTTTGACAACATTAACAATAACTAACAAATACTTACACATCATGACAGAGGTTGCAATTATCGCAATTATAGTTATCTTAGCTGCAATCGTTATAGGGAAGGCCAACCGTAGTAACGATTTAGTTTGGAGACTATTATTCTGTTTTAGTGTTAGCGTATGTGTGTCTATAGGTTTCCTTTACATTTTCAGCAGCAAGCCAAAAGCAAAAGCAGCTGCTAATGTTGAGGTAATTAGTAAGGCAGGAGATTCTACTGACACCCATGTAATATGCTTTGACCAGATAGCAATGGCTGAAGCTACCGAACAGGATATTACAGGTCAGGAGTCATTATTATCAGAATGCCTTACATGGGCACCAGTGATGAACGTGTTACCATTAAATAGTTTAAACTATATAATGGAACATATTATCTTTGATGACTCATAGATAGCGATAACACTAACAAAAACAGACAAACGAGAGAATTAGGTACGCTTGTACCAAGTAATTAACATTTAAACACATCTTTAAAACATTATCAAAATGGCAAAGAATAAAGCAAAGAAAGGAGCTACTGCTCCGAAAGTAGAGACAAAAGCAGCTGAGGAAGTAAAAGTACAAGCTGCTGTAGAAACTAAAGTAGAGGATAAGGCACCAAAGAAGCCTGCACCTCAACCTGATGTACAGCCGAAAGCTGACACAAAGGAACAAAAGAAACCTGAGTCGGCACCTGCTGCTGCACCTGCAGAAGGAGCAACAGGTGATCAACCTGCTGTAGTTCAACCAGAAGAGGTTACGAATACAGCTATGCCTACAACAGCAGAGATGTCGGCTGAAGTATTCAAAAACGAAGAGTTACGGTCTATTCTCGGTAGTATTTCTCTTACTCCGGAAAGTACTATGGATGCTAACCACATGGTGTTGTTAACTCACGTAGCTACTGAACGGTTCAAAGGGAAAGATCCGAAGAATCCTGTAGTAATAGCAGCTAACGAGATGGTTGATGACCTTACTTGTTACTGTATTGCTGTAGCTGGTATTAACATGGCAATTAACGGTAAGAAACTAGGTATGTCTGTACCTGTTAACGCCTTAGGAGCCTATGTACGAGCTATGGGATACTTTGGCATTGCATTACCGGCAGAGAAGGCTGTTCCGGATCCTAACAAGCCTGATCAGCTCCTAATTCCGTTTGAAGGAGCATCTCCTGAGACTGTTGAGACAGTTAAAGAAGAGATCAAGATGCAAAGAGGCACTAAGCCTACCATGGATCCAGCTTTGTGGAAGAGCGATGAGGACGCTAAGAAAGCGCTTCTCTATATCCTGAGTGACACATTGTCTAAGGATAATCGCTTCTTAGTATCTACATCTAAGTTGCGTATGTATAAGATGTTATCCGCAGAGAACAAAGAAGAAAAGTCTATGTGGGAATCAGCATCTAATGCAACCATATTTGACAATCTTCTGTCAATTCTTGGTACAGCTAAGTCTACGTTCTTAAATGCAATCGGAGGTCAGATCTATTCATCTGCAGCTACACAGAAGAATCCGATTAAGAGTCACTTAACTCTTAAACGTAACTTCCCGCAGCTATCTGACGAAGACACAGCTGAGATCATTAAGATTATTGTAAAGCACAAAGCAGCACAGAACAATCCTAACGAGCCGTTAGAGAATAACATTGCTTGGAACGGATTGAAAGACGGTAAGCGTGAAGACTGCTTATTGTATCCTACTAAGACAACGGATGTAGACAAGGAGATTATGGGACGTCTCCAGAATGTCTATGCAGAACGTTTAGGTAGTCCAGCAGAAGCTGGTTATAACCTCCGTGCTACTAATTTAATTGTTACCATTATGAACTTGTATAAGACTTCTGGACAAATTGCGCAACTTGTCGAGCAGAATTATACGGCTGAGGTAAACAAGGCATTAGAGGCAACGTCTGGTAAAACTGCTCCGCAAGAGGAGAAAAAAGACGAGAAGGAGGCAGAGAAACCGAAAAAATAATCAATCATGAATCGGTTAACTGATTTCCTTTGGTGTGCATTATTTTCGTTTATAGCGATTATAACTGTCATCAAATTGAGCCCAAATGAGGCTAAAGCAGAGCAAAAAATGCCCGAGCTTACAATTCCAAAATTCAATCCTGTAGGTCAGTTTGACCTACAGATTGATTTAAACAAAGGAACCGCAAACGTCACAAGCAGTAACGGAATAGGCAAAGCCAACGTAACAGTAAATCATCCTACGGAGGTGATTGAGGTTCCAAGTAAACCAATCATTAAAAAGGAGGTAAAGTATGAAACAAAAACTGAATATTTGGAGAAAGTAGTACTATTTTCTTTACCGGTACCTACATTTCACGTACCAAGTGTTCAGATTCCTAAAAGCGTAGAGAGATGAAAGCAAAAAATAGTACATTAGATAAATTAGCATTTGTAGGCTTAATTATCTTCTTTATAATGTGTTTATTGTTTGCATGGTGTATAACATAACAGTTAAAGATAAAAGCTGTCGGGTCAAACGACTCCTTACCCGTGGTAAGATGAAGGAGAGTGGTATTGTAGCTGCACACTTAAAAAGCAATAAGGCAGCGTATGTTTTATTTCGATAAGTCTGATCAACTTATGATATTACGTAGACAAAGAATACAGGATGCCGTAGGGATAGTATATATTCTCCAATATATACGTCAAGCCAAGAGCATGATAGCCTATTATGAAGTTTATTCTTTTACTTCTGAAAAGTTAATAGGAAAATGGGTCAGTGTGCAAAGCCCATAAGTCTTGAGAACCGTTTGGTGAAGACTAAAAAACACGATCTAGCGCAGCAGCGACGATGACAAATATTGCAAGGGGTTGCTACATAGTAAAGAGATCCTTAAGTAAGATCAAATGAATCCCCTTAAGAATCCGTAGGCACTATCAAGTGCGGTTTCAAATAAGGACGAAATGTAGTTTAAAGGCGAACAAGTCCCATCTGTTTGACCTAACTTTAATAGACCGAATAGCGTCCATGACGGGTCCAAACCGTCATTAAATAAATAGCTACCTTTAGTGTTCCACTCTACAGTTATTACTATTTTTGTAGTATAGTAATAAGGATCTAGACAACATAACATTTGGCTTAGTTATGGATGAGTGTATGAAGAAAGGGTATTTAAAATCAAGAAACTGGTAGGATATACTAAAAGCTGAGTGGCTATGGCCCATATATAACAATAGAAGAGGTAACGGACTTTTGTTGTTATTTATGACAGGTTATCCGGAGCAGATGCCAAGTCTGTGCTTGCAAGAGCTTATAAAGATGTTCACTAGCGTAGAAAACTAGTTAAAATAGTCTTTATAAGGGGGTACTTCAGGTGCTGGGTATTAACTACGTAGGAGTGATACTACGTCTTTTAAGATACGCTCTAAAGGATCAGGACAGGTACGATTTTAAATAAAACTGACCGAGTTTTATGTTCAATACTAAAATCAGTATAGAGTTATGTCAGTATAAGTCATGGAAACGAACATACGCAGGAGAATAGTGGCGAAAAGACTACCTCAACCCCTAGAGACACCGTGGCGAAGTGTATAGGGTTCGTATAAAAAGAGAAACTCACCGCTCTGGAAAGCTAAAGGTGTGAGCAAGTTTAGTTGAAGCTTTCTTTAATAGATACAATGAAAGTAGGGCTTTTTATAGTCAAGGAGCTAAATTCAAGACTAATAAAATAGTGTAATAGTAAAGGAATACTAATAGTGCGGCTTACAATATCCTTTTGTAAGTATAAATGAACCACTTATAGTATTTGTTTACTCTGGGAAGGAATTCCTATCACTGGCTCGAGAGTTAACGAGACTCTTAAACAAAAGCGTAGATAACATGTCTAACTATTGTAGGTTCAACAACCGAATAACAAATTTGTGGATGTCCTCGCTAGGGAAACTGAATGCGACCACAACTTGGCGAATGCGATTGCTTAGTAGTATCAGGGTATAATACGCAATATTATATGTTCGAGAGAAAGCGTCTCATTGAAGCTTGTAAATCTTTAAGAGTGAACGAAAGTGAACTATTACTTATAGACCTATTTATAAGCGAGAGTAAATGAGAAGAGGTGAAAGTCCTCAATCTTCATCCAAGTAAAATAAATAAAATCCTAGTCAAGGTTACGTTGGTAGCTCTGTACTTAGTAATAAGTATATCTAGCGTAAGAGGTAGGCGTTAGTGAATAACTATATGAGACCTATAAGTTATTACAAATAACAAAGACAAAGATGGCAATTCCTTTGATCACCTTGCAGTTTTAGTAACGTTCTGTAAAAACGACCGGACATAACTACTTGCCCGATAAAACAGTTCTAATCATTAGTAAAGTTTATATGAATCTAGATAGGTCAATCTATACTAGTTCTATCCCTAGGATATAGTCTTGCTAACTTATTTACTTTACTATTTTTATCTGAGTAACCAGAAAAAACGTGTTGATTATTACGGATCTTCTGTAATAGAGATTACAGAATATAGTACAGCTTGGAATCAGAACCTAGAATACTCATCGATGAGTTTCATTAGCTCTGGTCACAATGCAGTATGCGGTTCCAAAGTAAGATATGACTCAGTAAACTTATAAACCTGTCTCGTTTATAAGGAGTATACCGCAATAGCGAATTATCAAGAACGGAATTATTTTGCTTATCATATAAATTAAAGTAAAAACACATTTGCATCTTTCCTTGCACAACTTGAATGTTGCACGACCGTGGTTTTTAACCTATCTGATATAAGATGATGATAAATCGTGACGAAACGCATAGGGAAAGATGTGAGAAAATTTTCATTAATTATTAACTTATCAAAAGGAGGAATTTAAAAATGGCAAATGTAAATTATAATTTAGTAGTAGCATCTCAATTAGGTGCATTGTTAGGTATGAACTTGATCCGGATTAAGCGGACTAATGTGGATGCAGATTATTCGAACAAAGAGCGGGAAGGCAAGCAACGGCTTGCAAATCCTATCTGGTTACATGGCGTAGAACGCATTCGCATCCGACAAGCAGAGCTTGTTGATGTAGGTGACGGTAAAATGGTAGTCCAATTTAACCGTGATCCTAAGCTTCAGCTTGATTTAGCAGGAGCTAAAGACATTAGTGATATTATTAAGAAACCGACAGTTCAGGAAGTAGTCTCTGCAATCGCAAGCGAGTCTACCGGTTTGCCTCAGTTCTTTACTGATGACAAAACTGCAACTGAGTTAACGATTTCATTCAATGAGCGGTCACGGAAGGAGATTAGCTCTATGATGGAAACGTTGTCTCGTCAGGCACAGGCATTAGCTGATGCCAATCGTGCTATGGAAGATTCATGCAGATTGAACATGGCCCAATATGGTCAATCTGTAAACTTTCAAAGCGTTAACATTGATTGAAGATGGAAAATCTCAGCAGAACCTCTAGATTAAATCTAGAACGAATCCTAGCTGATGAAGATATATTCAATTCCTTTTTGTTTAATGACAAAAAGCCCGGAACTAGAAGTCTAAAAGATGATGGTTCATTCGTCATTGGTGCAACTTGCTTTGAATGGTGGAATCACTTCATAGGTTGTGAAAAGAAGTTAAGTTTCCATGATTTAGTAGTGCATCTGATAAACTTCATGGCTGGAAACGGCAAAAATAGAAATGATTTCGCATTAGACGGCCTATATCAGGATTTTGTTAACTTTACACTTAAGCAAGATGATAAGAATCGGATGGTAGATATTCTTCTCACAGCTTACCTGTACGGTTATAAAGAGATCCAAAAGGAGGGGAAGGTTCCTTCTGAACAAACAATATTAGCAGCTGTTACTAAACAAGTGCGAAATCCTGATGGTGTAGCTGTACTTACAGCTAATGGTCCAGTCTTTTTAGGTAAAGACTTAAAATTCTACGAAATTGAGTAAGATATTGTACGTTGCTTTGAATTAGGAAGGTATAATAGTGATAGTAAATATACTTATTCTTTTAAAAAAACAAAATGTAAAGGCTCAGGAAGGTTAGAGTCTTTAATGGTCACGATGTGGTATCTATAATAAGATACTAAGTTACGGAAAGCTCTGAGAATAAGAAAGAGATGTTACATCGATGTAAACGTGACCGCTCGTTTCTACATATTGGACGCATTATCAAAATGTTCTCCCGATATAAATTATTAACTAAAAGTTTATATATGGTAAAAAATTTTAATGAACTGAAAGATATTGCTAAGAAGTTAATGTTAGAGAATAATTATGACATTAAGGAAGAGGAACTCATCTATGTTACAACTACAGATATTACAGATTATTACGAAAAGATTGCTTCACGGGATAAAACTGTATTATCAGAAGTGTATGGAACCGATGAACTACCACTTATACATAATTACATCACTCGAGCAGAGGCTAGTACTAAAAAGCTTGAAATGGATGAGAATGATTATAAAAAGAATTTACTATCTGGAGTAAAAGCATATTATGTCGACGATAAGGTGTTTTACTATATAGTATGCCCATCGCCAACAGATCAAGACGAAGTTCTACGTATATATGTATATACTCGAGATATTTACAATTATCTGTGTGAAACCGCATTAAAAGATGAACTTGAAGTAAAGTCAAACGTACCAAAGTCAGGTATCTACCGAGCACAAGCAGTAGAAACTAGATATGGAACTTACATGCGTTATAAAGAGATTACTGATATCCAAAGTAATCCAGCTATTCATCAATGTAAAGAAGAACTTGTTAAAGGCCTTGACTTCTTCTTTGACAATGTTGAAATGTTTTCAAAGTTCAACCAGAAACCGTTACGTAAATTTTTACTATGTGGTGAACCGGGTACAGGTAAAACTTCTATTTGTTACGACGTAGCTAAAAAATATTCTGGGGATTCTCCAGTAGTATTCGTTACAGATTTTCAATCTATGGCAATGCACATTCAAGAATGTAGCCGTATTAATCGACGTACTATTGTAGTATTTGAAGACTGTGAAGCAACGTTAAGTAGTCGTAATAATTCTGCTATTCTTAACTTCCTAGATGGTATTGACCGTCCGAATATTGAGAATGGTGCTGTAGTGATGATGACAACAAACCATCCTGAACGGATTGAAGCACGTATCTCTAAGCGTCCGGGTCGAATTGACAAGATTTTCCATATCAATGCGTTGGATGGAAAATATGCATATGATGTATTCAACTTGTATTTCGGCGACTTTATGAAAGAAAACAAGTTCGATGCTACGACTGATACAGCTCGTGAGGCTATCGAAATTATTGCAAATGGTATGACTGGTGCACAGATTAAAGAGTTATTTAACTCTTATGTTTGTTACATGGTCTCTGAAGGTAAAGAGTTTAATTTAACGGATATTTTCGATACTAAGGTTAAATTATTTGAATCATTTAATCAGATAGACGAAACTAATAATTCGTTAACATCAAACTTTGAAAACGCTCAAGCAGAACTTTATAAGATTCTACGAGCATAAAAGCTACGGGGCATTAGGTTGCCCCATAGTTACACTGGGAGTTGATGCGAAATCGAATAGTATTAATCATTTAAAATCAATTCGTATGACAACATCAACTGAAATTATAGAAAAACGTGATAAATTATCTGCAGATATAACTCGAACTTGGAATATTATTAAAATGGAAAATGTAGTTTTCCGTGGATTTAAGCGTAATTACGATATGAAAGTACTACTAGATAGTATTTTTGATAAATGTAAAGAGCGTATTGAGATTAAGTTACAATCTCTAGCATTAAATCTTGGATTTACTGACATTAATGATCTTCCAGAGGATTCAATCTATCCTACTATCTTCGCTGTAGGTGAGCTTAAAGAGATTAAAAAGCAATTATCTCATGTTCCTACTCTGGATCCTGAGATAATTAAGAAAGTAGGAAAGAAACGCATGAAGAAGACAGAGGTACTGACTCGAGGGTTTATTAAGAATCTGTCTGAGGCACTTACGATAAAGATCAATACTCTTAACAAAGAGTTATTAGATTACAATGCTGTTCATTCGCTTGAGAATACTGAGCGTAAGAATGCTAAAGTAATTGATATGTCTTTTAGTAAAGCAAAAGCTGCAGCGTAAAAGAAATTAGTGTAATAGTTTAATGGTAGAACATAACATTTTTGTTAAAGTGAGAGTTCGAATCTCTCTTACACACTCCGTTACAGAATTAACATTATAAATTTATCAAAAATTTAAAGAAATGAAAACAACAATATCAAACAAAGAGAGAACAGCAGCTCTTAAGAAAGAAGCTGCAGAGAAAGGTATAACTTTCAAAGAAGTAGTTAAACTACACCGTAAGGAAAATCGCAAGGAACGTAGAGCAAAAGTAATCTCTAACGTACAGCGCTTAGTATTACATCGCAAACGTAAACTAGCTGGTGAATTTGCTGTAGTAAAGAAACACGAAGCAGCTGAAACACGTTTTGAGCGTATCCTTAACGAGAAGATTGAAAATCTGAATCAGTTCCGTAAACATTCCGGAAAATCTATGTCAGATGAGCAATACGAATCTGCAAAAGCATCGCTTGAAAGCAGTTCTAAACGAGAGCAACGTTTGATAGATAAGCGTATTAACAGAAAACAGCGTATCGAAAATCAGAAAGCTCGACAGACTGAGGAAGTTATGAAGCAAATTAAGCACTTCCTCGAATCGGAAAGTAAGCGTAAAGCTAAGAAAGAGGAGAAACGGTCTAAGTATGCCGGCAAGAAAAAGAAAGTGCCTCCTCGTAAGTTAGAACCTAATGAGAAGGTTATAACATATCCTTATTACATTAGTATTAATGTATTTAAGGACAAAACACATAAAGAACGTATAGATTTGAATCCCATAGGAATGAACATTTCTCAGGATTCATTACACAAGTGGATGAATCACTATCACAGGATGTATAGTGATCTCTACAAAGATGACTACGTAGGAACGTTTGTATATAACAGTCCGACGTTAGATCATTGTATTCTTGAGTCAATTAACAGTAAATATTACAATATTGATGGTTACTTGACTAGTCGTATAGCTTCTCAAAGAGCAGCTGCAGCGGCATAAAAAGTGCGTCGAAAGACGCACATAAGGAAGAGTAATAGCCTGATAAACTATACTAGGTACTATATCGATGCAATATAGGGCAGTTCGATTCTGCACTCTTTCACAAGATTAAAACCACAACCATGAAAATTAGAAACAAGACAGTATTAGTATATGATATTGAGGTATTTCAAAATATCTTTCATTGTGCTGTGAAGAATACTGAAACTAATGAGATTCATTTATTTGAAATATCTAGTAGAAAAAATCAACTAGAAGAGTTAGTTAAGTTTTTTAAACAATTTAATAACATAGAAGGATCATGGAACCAATCTTATACTACAGATTATCAATTCAATACAGATATAATATTTGCAGGTTATAATAATATTCATTATGATAATCCTATAGTAAACTATATGATAGATTACTATGAAAAGCTTATACTACATCCGTATTGGAGAATTTGTAGTTCTATTTATAATTTTAGTAAAGTTATTGTAAATAGTAAAGAAGGTGAAGAAGGGTTATGGAAAGAATGGAAATATCAACAATGGTTTGAATCATTTGACATTCTAACAATGTTGTATTCTACACAGTTACGAGTAGGTTTGAAAGAAATGCAAGTAACTATGCAATATCCAAACGTACAAGAATTTGTATATGATTGGAGTAAACCATTACCAGAATCTTTATTTGATGAAATGATTCAATATAATATAAATGATGTTGAATCAACTTCTGAGTTACTAAATAGATGCAAGAAAGATATAGATCTTCGAATTGCTATTGAAGATGAATATGGTGTAAGAGTCCTAAGTAAAGATGGTGTGAATATTGGAATGAAAATTATCACGCAGAAATACCTAGAAAAAACAGGACAAAGTTGGTGGCAGATACGTAATTTACGTTCACCAATGAACTTAATTCCATTGAAAGATGTTATACTACCTTTTGTTAAATATAAATCTCCTATCCTAAATAAAATGCTTGAAGAAATGAAAAAACAAGTAGTTTCTCCGGGTAGAAAAGGTTATGAGTATAAATTTATATTTAACAATCTACGATATTCTGTAGGAGTAGGTGGTATTCATTCAGTAAATGATCCTGAGATTATTATACCTAAAGAAGATGAAATGCTTATAGATATAGACGTCGCTTCTCTATATCCAAGTATGCTAATACAATATAAGTTTTATCCTAAACATTTAGGACCAGAGTTCCTAGAAGTCTATTCTCAAATTAGAACAGAAAGACTAGAAGCAAAAAGAAATGGGAACAAAGTGAAAAATGAAACTTTGAAACTTGCGTTAAATGGTTTAAGTGGTAATTTACAAAATGAACATAATTTTTGTTATAGTCCATTTGCAGTAATGCAAATCCGTATTAATGGACAATTGCTATTACTGATGTTAGCAGAATCTCTATCCGAATTAGGATGTAGAATAGTACAAGCGAACACTGATGGTTTATTTGTCCTCTTAAAGAAGGATAAATATCAACAAGTAAAACAAGCATGTACTGAATGGGAACAACTAACTAAACTCGAACTAGAAGAAGAACGTTTTGAAGCTATGTATCAATTTGCAATTAATGATTATATTGCAATTAAAGAAGGGTACAAAAAAACTAAGGATAGTAAACTTATCAAGAAAAAAGGTATGTTTATTACTGATGTCTTACTCGGGAAAGGTCTTAATCCTAAGATTATACCAGAAGCAGTTATTAAGTATTTTGCAGATGGAATTCCAGTGAAAGATACTATAATGAATTGTAAAGACATTCGTAAGTTTCTACAAGCAGAAAAAACAGGCAAACAATGGACTGTAGAATATAATGGAGAAGTACAGCAGAGAGTTAACAGATTCTATGTTAGTACTGATGGTTTATATCTTTGGAAATGGAAATCTGAGAATGGTATTAAAGAATACCAGAGTATGTTGAAAGGGTATGGCGTAACTATACACAATAAATTTACTCCAGATAAACCTATTGAAGATTATAATATTAACTATCACTATTATATCCTACAAGCTACAAAGATTATTAATCAGTTAAAGCCACAACAGTTAAGTCTATGGGACTTTTCATAAAATATCACAGATTATCATACTCTAAGACATAGACTTCTTTTAACGAAAGGAGAAGTGTATGATATTAGAACTAGATACAGAACTGCTCGGCAAGATCGAGCATTTGACTATTAATCAGCTAGTATTTTTAAATCTTGTATTAGGCAATAATCAAACCAATATCAAAGATGTCCTGTCACTTATCAGTCTGGTGAACGAGACAGAAATACAAGATTTAATTGATCAAGGCTACATAGAAAAAAAGGTTTCAGACAAAGCAGTAGTTTATCTTCCGACTGAAACTCTAACATCGCTTATCGAAAGAAAAGTTACGATGTTTGATGAATTCTATGAAGCATATCCACAGGTTGTCATTAGACCGGATGGTACAAAGAGCTTCTTACGAGCCAATAAAAACAATTGTAGAAAGCGTTATAACGCTATCGTAGGCAAGAGTAGAGCAGCTCATGAACATTTAATGGAATGTTTAAAATTCCAGCAAAATGAATTAACAATAACCGGTCGTATGGGTTATATGAAAACAATGTGGAAATGGCTTACCCAATGTGAATGGGAAGCACTTGACGAGCAAATGAAATGTAGTGTTGAACAAAATGAACAAACATCTTATGGAACAACACTTATATAAACCATTACCATTCAAACATATTTCTGAAGTAACAGAAGAAGCTTTAGAGTATATTGACATGCGTAGAAAACATGAAATTGAACCACTTAGAACAAGGTGGAAGAAATTCAATAGATTGTGTAATGGTGGCATAGAGCAAGGTTGTATCTATACAATAGTAGGTGCCTCTGGATCAGGTAAGTCCTCATTTGCAAATATGTTAGAAACTGATTTAATTAGTCTAAATCCTAATAAGAATGTTATAGTATTATCTTTTTCATTTGAAATGTTATCAAGTAGACAAGTAGGTCGAAAGATAAGCAGTTCAATGCGAAAGACTACTGCAGAATTATATAGTTCTGAATTTGATCTTCGTGACGAAGAATTTCAGAAGATACAGGAAGAAGCACAACAGATTGCTAAATTTCCTATCTACTATGTAGATTCTGCAGCTACAGTCGATCAGATTAAGGATACGATACAGTATTTTCAAGACACTCTTGCTAAAGATAAATGGCTAGTAGTAATGCTAGATCATACACTGCTAGTAAGAGGTAGAAGTGATGAAAGTGCTTTAAATATTATTAGAGATTTACAGAACTGTTTTATAAATGCAAAAAAAGTAGGTTGCACAAGTATAATTCAGCTCTCACAAATGAACAGGAATATTGAATCTCCTGATCGAATTAATAACCCAACATGTCATTATCCAATGCGTAGTGACATTTCTTCCGCTGATGCTATCTTTCAAGGAAGTGATGTTGTACTTGTAATCGCCCGTCCAGAAACGTTAGGCTTTGCAGTGTACGGACCTCATCGACTCCCAGTACAAAACAAGATATATCTCCATATTCTAAAGAATAGGGAAGGACAATTAGCAATTCTTGATTTCGAAAATGATCTAGCACACAACAATATTATCGAAATTGAAAGAGGCATGGAACTAAACCCTACTTAGTTCACAATTAAAAAAAGACTGATATGAAAGATTATATATTCTCTTTTGGTAAATCCAACAACAATTCTTCTTACTTTGGAACAACAACAGGTAATAATTCTGTAAGTAGTTATACACAAAGCTTGTTTAATAAAGCAATGGGTTTAACTCCGTATTATCAAACTCCGTGTCGGAGTTCATATAATAGTTCGACTCCTTTTTATCTTCTTCCTTTTGCTGTAGAGAAGAAAAAGAGTCCGTTGTTCGATAGTAATTATCGCTATAAGAAGATTCAGCGTGATCTTGACGTATATGAAGCTTGGAAGAACGCTGTAAATAGAATGAATGCATATCGTAATTATTATGGTAATGATAGTTATGAGGCATTGATTAACGGTATTCCGGCTAATTTCTTTAGCGATTTTGTACAGATTGGAGATACTGTTATTCCGTTTAATGCAAACCGTAGCTTTTTTAACAGTTTGACTTCGGAGAGAAAAACAACAATTCTTAGTGTATCTATTACTATTATCGAAATTTTTGTGATCGAGTAATTTTAAAATAACATATACTTACTATTTCAGTATTTACAAATCTTATCATAGCGTATCAAATCACAGTAAGTTAATATCTATTCATTATGATAGTATTACCTACTGAAAAAGTTAAAGCCAAAGTAAAGAATCCAAGATTCTTAATATTATTTGGTAAACCAAAATCGGGCAAAACTACTATAGCAAGTCAATTAGATTCAAATTTAATCATTGACTTAGAGGGAGGAGCTGAGTTTTTAGATTCTCTCTGTGTTCAAGCTAGAAACGTAAACGACTTAGGCGAAATTGCTGCGGCTATTCGTCAAAAGAATAAAGAATGTAATGGCTTCTTCTATAAGCATATAACTATTGATAATGCAACAAGACTAGAAGAAATAACGTTAAGTTATGCTCTAACTCTTTATCAACAGACTCCAATGGGTAAATCCTACAGAGGAGATGTTCGAATGTTGCCTAATGGTGCTGGATGGTTTTATATCAGACAGGCTGTTAGAAAAGTTATCGATATGTTTAGAGAGTTGTGTGAAGAATTTATTTTAGTAGGTCATACTAAAGATAAATTAGTCAATAAGGATGGTGAAGAACTATCTGAAATGCAGCTTGATCTTGCTGGAAGACTTAGTGATATTATCTGTGGAGAAGCAGATGCTATAGGCTACGTCTATAGAAAGAAAAACCAGACATTAATTTCGTTTCAAGGTGGTGAAAACAATATAGTAGAAGCGAGAGCGCCTCATCTTAGAGGCCAGAAAATTGTTATTGCTGAAAGTGATAACGAAGGTAAGTTAGTTACCTATTGGGATAGAATTTATTTGCCTAATAATGATTAAAATATACGTATATGTACAGTTCTAGCAGAGCAAAAAAGATTGTAAAAAACGATGTAGCATTTTTAAGTGCAGGTATTCATGATAATGTCCATTTAATTGGAGTTAGATATGAAACCTCAATTCAAGATAACAGTTTTATCGAATTTAAGTTCGAAAAAGAAGGTAGGATTATGACTCACACTGAGTGGGAACCGAGAAAGAAAACAGCTTTTGGCGAACTTACTCAGGAGGAATTTGAGTTAAAATGTGATAAGCAATTCTCTCGTGTAGAGCAGATTTTGAAATGTTTCTATGACGAGGATAAGTTGCAATTTGAAGGTGAAAGCTTCAAAGAGTATGCTAAATGGGTAGTAGGACTTTTGTCTGCAGATAACATTAAGGATAAAGCCTTAAGAGTAAAAGTTGTCTATAATGATAAAGGTTATACCACACTTCCAAAGTATGCAAAATATACATTTATCGAACCTATGTCTACAGTAGATGCTGGCGGATCAATGATTACTAAGTTAGGAATTGATTTGTTTGAAAAACCGATTGTAGCTGATGTCGAGAAACAAAATGCTAATCCATTCCAAGTAGTAAATGGTACATTAGAAAGTGTTGACGTTACAACAAGTAACGATAGTGAGGATGATTTGCCTTTCTAAAAAGGTAAAACATTATATAACCGATTAAATTGGAAAGGGAGAGTAACTTTTGTTACCCTCCCTTTTTTATTAACCTCAAAAAAATAGTTTATTATGTTAGACATTCAAGAGATAGAATCAAAGTTAACAGACTTAAAATATTCAGTAAAAAATGGTGAGATTAGTGGTAATGCAAAGGGACATGATGACTTAGAGCATCCGTTTTTGCAAATGATGCAACAGTTTATTAAAGACGGCAAACAAACTGAGTTTGAAAAAATGTTCAAAGAAACATCTGAGAAGATGTTGAATAGTGAAGAATCTGAGTCTAGCGGTAGCATTGGAGACAATCTTACTACTAAAACGAAACCAAAAGATCTGGAGGTTGGTGATGAGTTTTTTGGTAGTATTATTACTACTGTCAAAGACGAAAACGGTAAAAACAAACGTACAAAACCGATAGATTTTTGGAAAGTCATAGAGAAGGATACTCGCTTTGGAACTAAATATACGGTTACAAACAATAAAGGCGAGAAGTTCAAAACATCTGCTTCTGGAATTACTATGCGTAAGGCTAGTGAGTTTCAGGATAAACTTCGTAAAGAGCTTGAAAAACTTAAACAGAAGTTAGAGGACGAGAAGAAACGACTAGCTGAAGAGGCTAAGTATGTAGATATATCCAAAATGAATCCAGAGGATCAATTAAAGAAAATTATTGAGGCTGGTATGCGAAACATTTGGATGGTAGGTCCTGCAGGATGTGGTAAATCTACTATGGCTCGTAATGTTGCAAATGAACTTAATGTTCCATACTTATGTATTTCTTGCGGTATTGGTACTTCTGCGACAGAGTTTGTAGGATATAAGTATCCTACTCGAGAATCTACTAAGTTTGCGGAATATTATGCTAAGCCATCTGTTATCTTGATTGATGAGATGACTGCATTAGACCCTGCAGTAGGTCAAGTATTAAATGCTGCTCTTGCTAACGGTGAGATTGAGACTACTACTGGTTTAGTATGTCGTCACCCCGAGTGTATCATCATTGCTACTTCTAATACGTTTGGCAATGGTGCGAGTCGACAGTATGTGGCTAACAATCAATTAGACGCATCTACTATTGACCGATTCACCGGTGGCATTATAGAAGTTAACTATTCTGTAGATTACGAAAGTCAGTATGACACTGATGTAGTAAACTACGTATGGAAACTTCGTGAGATAATCAAAGAGTGTAATCTGCGCCGAGTTGCATCTACGCGTATGATTCAGTCTGGACACCTTATGAAGAAGGCTTATTTTAAGAATTGGAAAGAAATGTTGATTACTAACTGGACTGATTCTGAAAAGGAAATGGTCAACAAAGAGTTAGATTTTTCAACTCGTTTTCTACAAACATCTGAAAGTAAATCCGAAATTAAAAAGGCAGCGTGACATGGGTAAAAAACTGGAGACACATTTTGATAATCTCGATAAATTTTACACTGAGTGTGAAGTTCAAGAAGATACAGGTAGTCCTGATAAGTATAAGGAGATTTCTAGAGTAGACGATCCTAAATGGGTAGGACTAACTAAGGAAGAGATTCAAAAATCTAAATACTTTTATAAAGAAGGTTTAGATGAACTTGAAAAGTTAGATGAAGATCTGATATTTGGAGGATCAAAGACTAACTACAAGTATGATGAGAATGATGGAGATGATATGAATTACGATAGATTTATCGAAGGATTACCATCTCTTAGGAAAAGACAAAGAACTGGAGGAGATAAAAATGGTAAGTTCATTAAACTACATGTAGGAATATGTGAATGTTGTGCAATATCTGCAAAAGATATGCTTTATAAATCTTATACCGCTTTAAAGCTTGCAGATTTCTTAGAATCTCAAGGTTATCGTGTACAGATTTCAACATTTGCTGAAGTAGAGGCGTTAGGTTTTTATAAAAAAGAGCGAATCGATTATCTATTAGTAGAAGTAGTATTTAAGCGATTTGAAGACCCCTTAATACTACCTACTATGCTTACATGTGTATCTCCTTGGTTTTTCAGATATCATATGTTCAGATTTTGGACTGCTAAATTTAAATGTGGCTGGGGCTTAGGTCATGTTCCTAGACAAACTAGGAAAAGTACTAAATCTGACATTTATATCTCTTCAGGAGAGTGCCTGTGCGAAGAAGGCGCTAAAGAAAAAATTGAAGAAATTAAAAAACTTTTTGACACTGATCATGGGGATGAGGAATAGGTATTATCGCACGTAAGTGGATGTACTGTCTGGTAAAGAAATACAAAGTCTGAAAAGGACGACAGAATACCTAGATTGGAGCTAGTTAATATATACTAGCATGGGGGTTCGAATCCCCCTCTCACACAAAAAGAGAGTAAGCACATATATCTTCAAGTAGGCGGGCTGCTTTGCGGTCGGCGTACGGTGAGTGGAGGTAGAAGCAGATGTGTGAATAGCCCGGTATTTTACCTAAGGAGAGGCGCAAGTCCTCTACTCTCACTAAAATTGCTATATTATGTACGACTCTAAGAGAATTAAAAAAGAGGATCCTATTACTTTAGATTATATTCTATCTAGAGTAACAGAGTATGACATATATGCACGTTACATAGGACAATTTAAAATAGGTTATATCTACAATAGTCCATTTAGAGAAGATAAAAATCCTTCATTTGGAATATTTAGAAGTAGGAAAACAGGTAAACTCTTATTTAAAGATCATGGTAATGGTCTTTGTGGAGACGTAATTAGATTTGTACAAGAATATACTGGTATAACTAATTATGACAAACTACTGAAACAGATTGTAAAAGATCTGAACATAAAAAATAATACTGTTTTAAAAAGTACTAAAGCATATGAAAAGTCTGAAGAAACCGTAATTGGAGTAGTAAGACAAGAATTCACTAATGTTGATAAAGCATTTTGGCAACAGTTTGGTATTACTCTAGATACATTAAAGAAATATAACGTAAGTAGTATTAAATACTATTTATGTGATGGAATTGTAAAGGGTATTTATAAGGATGAAAGTCCAATGTATGCATATAAGGTTTATGATAAGTTTAAAATTTATAGACCTCTAGCTGATAAGTACACTAAATGGCGTAATAATCTTACTGAATATGATATTCAAGGGTTAGAACAACTTCCTGAAAAAGGCGAACTATTAATTATAACTAAGTCTCTCAAAGATGTTATGTGTTTGAAAGAAATGGGTTATAATGCAATATCTCCATCATCAGAGAGTACATTTATTCCAGATAATATTCTAGATATACTAAAAAAGCGTTTTAAACGCATTTTAGTATGTTTTGATAGAGATCCTGCAGGAGTCAAAAATATGCGTAAGATAAGCAAGAAAACAGGCTTAAATGGATTCTTAGTGCATAAGAAATTCCAAAGTAAAGATATTAGTGATGCCGTTAAGAATAACGGCTTTGAAGTTATTAAAAACTGGTTAAATAAGACATTATGAAAGTATTAAAAAATATTTGGAAAGGTATTCGGTTTGGTATTGGTATGATATTTACTGTTCCGTTTCTTATTAGTATGTTTTGTACATACTTGTTTGGTATTACTGTGGCTATTTTTGACTATTCGATTATTAACAAAATTGCTGAAAAATTCAACATAGTTAATGATAAAGTTGAAAATAAACGGAATGCACAAATACTAGTAACTAAAAAAGAGTTAGAAGACTTAATTGTAGAACTTGAGAACCTAAAAAAGGAGGCACTTGATGATCGAGCTGCTTAGTACTACAATTACTGTTAATTTAGTAGCTTTAATATCCTTTATTGTTTTATGTTGTACTATTAGTAACATACTCAACCTTCTTTCGTTTAAGAAATTATTAAAACAAATCTTAGATGAAAAAGAAAAAGAGTCAAAACAAGAAAGTGATAAATGCGACTCCAACCGTCTTCGATAATATTAATTTCCGAAGTAAGTTAGAAGTATATACATATAAAGCACTAAAAGAAAATAAACTGAAAGCTGAGTACGAGCCTATAAAGTTTGAGCTAGTCCCTAGTTTTCAGTTTAAAGATAAAAAGATACGACCTATGACATATACTCCAGATTTTGTAGGTAATAACTTTATAATTGAAGCAAAAGGTAGACCTAATGATGTCTTTCCTTATAAGTGGAAATTATTTCAGTATAACTTAGTTAAATCAGGTTTAGATGAACAATATAATTTGTTTATTGTTCATAATCATAAGGAAGTAGATGAATGTATTAAACAAATAAAACAGTTAACTGATGGAAAATAAAAACGTATTAGAAGAATATGATCTGATTGTTGATCTAGGTCCAGTAAAGGACGAGGAAGAATCAGAAAATGTAGAAGAATAATATGGATTTAAGTATACCTTACTATGATGACAATTCTCGTATATCTAATAGTAATTTAGGGCAATTCTTAAAGAAAGGTCCAAGATATCTAAAAGATATGCTAGAAGGAAACGCTGAAGGTCTTAAAGCTAGTTATTTAGATAAAGGAACAATGATACATATGTATATTCTTCAACCTGAAGAATTTTGGGCACATTATCGAATACTAGACTTTGAAACTCCAAGTAGTAAACAACAACAATTATTTGCTGATAAACTAGTTGGTACTGTAGAAATTGATCCAGATTTAGCCCTTATAAAGGCTTATTCTGATGCCTATAGTACAAAAGGTAAGAGTGAAGAAAAAATACTCTTAGAAGCCAAAGAAATGGCTAAAAAGCTAGAAAACTACATAGAATATCTTAAGACTGAACGGCAAACTGAGTTGAAATCTATTTCGTTTGCTGATCTGAATATGCTAAAAACTATTAAGCAGAACATTCAGAACCACAAGAAAGCAAATGAATTATTATATAAACAACCGCAAACTTGCGAACAAAACAACGAGTTCCACATAAATTGGGAATTTCCAAAAGCTTACGAAAACTATCATTTATCTTGTAAGTCTTTATTAGACAGGCTAATGATAGATCATACTCTAAAAAAGATTACATTAGTAGATCTAAAAACTACTGCTGATGTATGGAATTTTGAACATTCCATTGAAGAATATGATTATAGAAGACAATTAGCTTACTATTGGTTAGCTATTCATTGGTATTTTAAATATGAACTGAATATAGATATAGATGAATATACAAAAGAAACCTATATCATTGCTATCCAAAGTAATAATGGATATGAAGTTAGAGTTATTAACTTTACTCCAGAATGTATAGAAGAAAGACTTACAATAATATCAGAAACTATCAGAAGAATATGCTGGCATAAACAAAACGATTTATGGGACCACTCTAGAGAGTATTACGATGGAGATGGATCAGAAGTATATGATGGAAATGATAGTATCTCTATTCTTTAATGAATGTTATTCTAATATTGTATTAAAGAAATTATCTACCTATTTTATAAAAGAAAACCTGCACATAAGTTATGCAGGTTTATCATATACTGAATATATAAATTTATGTAAATTATATAAACAGCATAATTTATATTTAGGTCACTATAGATATAAAGGAGATATAGATTATCATACCATCTTCATATTTAAAATAAATCCGAAGCATGATAGACTAATATATGCAATAAAGAATAGATATTATCATCTATTACCTCTTAAAGTAAAAGAGCATATTACTCAGTTTACTAATAAGAATGTATTTATTAGTTCAAGTGCTAGAATAAATGATAGTATTATGAAAGATGAAGTAACGTTAACAGTAAAAGAAGAACTATTTATAATGCAAATGGCTGAGCAACAAGACGTTCAAGAGCCAACATTGCTTGAAGATACAGATTGCCTTGGATTTTAGTATCCAAAACTTAATTGTTTGAAAAAAGAAAGGGGTCGTTGTGAAACGATCCCTTTTTTGTTTATCCAATACGATTTATCATATCGTTTAGTTTCTCTCGTGGATTTTTCATATTATAATAGGCATTAAGTATTGGAATAACTTTGATAAAGTCTCTTTGCCATCCTTTTAAGCCTTTATAAGCACCTCTCTCAATTTCTTCATATTTTCTACTACTCAAATAAGATAATGGATTAATAACTCTATTAATATCTTTAAATGTTTGAGTCAATGGAGTAATAGAGTTAAGAATATCGAATATATCCATTGCATTGTATCTAGAACCAGATTCTAATGAAATCTTCTTTAATTCTAATCGTAAGAATTGAGTAGACCAATAATCATCATCGTCTGCACCCATTCCAAATAGGTTAAATATAGTTAACCAGAAGAAATATGTGAATATTTGAGCATTAAATCTTCTAATATGTAGATCTATTTGTTTTTTTACATCTACATCAGGATATTGTTCTTGTAACTCTTTTAACTTTTCATCATTTCTTCCTGTAAGTACTCTCAATAACTTAATAAGATTTCTATCAGAACCGTATTTCCATCCGTAGAAATATGCTGATGCTGTTCCCATCGATAACTCTTTTGTCTGGTAATTCCAGTACATTGGAGATATTGTATTTTCTATATTTTTTGGAATAAAAGCACGGAACATAAGTATAGTACTAAGGGCTGGTAATAAATGAACACCACTTTTATCTGCTTCTTCAACCATACCTTCAGCATGGCTAGATATAGATCCTAATTTAGCAGTGATTTCTTCTTCTAGTTCTGCAGTAACATATGGTGCATACTTGGATTTTACTCTAAACCCATCTTTCATTTCATATGCATTCCATAGATTATCTTTAGCATTTCTATATATAGCCTTACGTTCTTCTATAGACTTATTAAGAAAATGGTTATCTAGAAAATCGTTCTCAGAAATAAAATGTAATTGCCCATCCTCTAATCGAATTAACTTATAGTTTAGATAAACTGAAACAGCAAACACACTGTTAGGTAAAAATGACATTAACTTAAAAGCAGAGTATGGTTCTACAGCTCTAGTAATCATTCTACCTATTCTCCATCTATTAGTATTAGATAAATCTTCCTCTTGATTAAAAGTAAGACCATTATATTCTAACACACCTACAAGTTTATTGTTAGCTTGATTCTTACCAAATTGACTAGCAGCTTTTAAGCTAATTAGTTCTTTTGTTAAAATACCATTTGCAATAGTGAAATCATGCATATTGTAATGTTTACGAACAAAAGCATCATTAGCATAAAAACTCCATGCAGCAACTCCACCAGATATCGCAGAACGTAAGTTCCAAGACAAACCAATATCTCTACCCCATCTTGAAAAATGCTCAAATACTTTATCTAAAGAAATCTTATAACCTTTTAATGTTACTTCAGGTAATATATCTCGTCTACCATAGATATGATAACCTATGTAAGTATGAACTGCATCTGCTAATTTGCTGCTTGCAGCAGGCTTAGTAAAACCTTTTTGTCTAATAGAACCAGCATTAGTAATTAAACTGTCTAATAGATTTAATTGAGGAGCTACTTTCTTTTTATTTTCATAATTACAAGCCATCCTGTAATATTTAACAATAGCACCAATTAAATCATTAGTACCAGAAGCAGGATCAGTAAGCATAGTAGTATACATAGTAGGCATAATATTTATATCTGTACCATTAGGTCTAGTCTCTACTTTTACTCCATGTATTTCATCATCTGGTTGAATACCAAATGCATCTATCATATAATTTCTTGTTCCTGTAATAAGTCCTCTACCACCCCAATAATTAAATATATTACCATTAATTTGTGGTAACTTATAATTATTCTTATAATTAGAGTGAGTAATTTTATCATTAGCCTCATTCATAACATCTAGAATAACATTTCTAAGATTAACTAGAGCTGGATCTCTCATTACAGCATTATAAGCTTTTCTATTATCGTATTCTTTAATAGATAATTTAGGTTGTTCTGCCTCTGGTATACTGTTATCATAGTTTTTATTATAGAACTTAGATTCTTCAGATGTCTCAGCCCAATTGCTATTTGGTACTCTATGCATATACTGTTGACGTACTGGTATTACTTTGGTCATATAAGAAGCATAGTGTTTTACTCCTTTATCATCTACCCATATATCTTCAGATGATACAGCACTTTTACCTCCATTTTCTTTTGCTATATCACTAAGTTCAGATTTAAATAGTCTAACACTGCTAGCAGTTTTTTTAGTACGCTTCCTAACATTATACATTGCTATGTCAAGCTCTTTAATTTTATCCTTAACAGCTTGAGGCATTCTAGTATAATCTGGTTCAAATTTATCAGTTCTATATAATCTTAATAGATTGTATCTAGCTTGATATAACCTATCATATATTTCACCATAATCTTTTTTATTCTGCCTAGATACTTTTTCTTTAAATTCATCCGTAAGTTCCCATCTAGTATTACGCTCTAACCAAGCACTATACAATGTATCGCTTCCATCTGGAGTATATCCTTCCATGTTTTTCATTCTTTCCATTTCTTCTAGGAAAGCATCCATATCCACTTTAGATTCTAAACCTTCTTGTAGTTTAGCATATGCTTCTGTAAGTTCAGCAGCTATCTGTGCTTCTACACTACCTTCTGGTTTTAATTCTCCAGTAATAGGATCATAAGGATTTGCAAGATTTCTTTTCTTCTCTAATAACCTAATATATTTTTGATATTCATCTATTGGCATTCTTTCGAATCTAGGTTTATTAGTATTACCATCTCTGTATGGTTTTAATATATTATCTATCTCTAGGTTTACTTCAGATAGAGCCATATTAGCTTCCATACTTAGATTAGTAAAGATAGCATAAAACTCTGGTGTGTATTTTCTTTCACAATTCTCAGACTTCCAATCATTATAATCTTTTTGATATTGTATCCATAGAGAAGGATTAAGTTTAAGCTCATCAATACTGGCTAATTTATGATTCTTTAGCCAATCTTTTCTAAACTTATATTTATTATTTTGATATACACCATATCTACGATCTCTAATTAAATATCCAGTCTTCTTACCATCTACATCCTTTTCAAATAAAAGGTTATGATCTCTTGTTTCTTTTGCTGCTTTATATAATTCAGCATACTTACGATAAACCTGTTTATGAGTCATAGAGTTAACATCCCCAATAACTTTTCTCAATAGCTTGATAACAAATTTGGGTGAGTTTACAGGAGTAGCAAAGAATCTATGATACCAATTTAAATCACCATCAAAAGTAAGCCAATTCATCAGAGCTCTATCTATATTAGGGTCTTTAGCTTCTTCCATTTCAGTACGTAAGAACTTTTCTACGGTTCTTCTAACTGAGTTTCCATACATGTAACCAATGTTTTCTCTATCTATCATCTTTTTAGATGAGAATTCTCTAATCAATCCATCTACTACAGATAATATATTATCAAATTCATTAGTACCTAATATATTTTCATAGATATTCCTATTAAATTCTGTATTTAGCTCATTATAAAGTTTACGTAAGTTACTCTCATGTGGGTATAAATACTCAGCACCAAAGTTATCTAAAGCAGTCCTTAGTTTAGTAAGTTCTTCAGTATCATTTGTTATCTGTGCAGTACTTATCTTTTCATCAATAGTTTTGATTACTCTTTCTGCTTCGTCCAGACTGTATATTACATTATCTACATACTCTAGACTACCATTAAGGAAATTAGTAATGTTATTAATACCTTCTATATCTGTTATAGAATTTTGGATACTTCTAAGACTAGATAGCAATTTATCATTACGTAAATTTTCGTTTCTATCAAATTTATCTTCTATAACATTGTACCTTAAAGAAGCCATACGGTTTTCTGCTGTTTTAACCATATCAGAGAATACAGATCTAAGTTTGATAGAAGCAATTTCTTCACGCTTACTGGCTGCTGGTAAAACATCTGGTATATAATCATAAGAATCTTCTCTTTGCTCTAGAGTTTGATATGCATTAAATTCAATAGCATTATCTACTATTTTATTAATTAGATCTTGATGAGTAGTATTTTTACCAAATAATCTCTTAAACCAATCAATGATCCTTTGAATTAATGTTTTTTCTCCTTTTGTAGCAGGGAAGTCAAACATATTGTGAATGACTTCAGGATTAGAAAATAGCTCTGCAGCAAACTCATATACATTCTTACTAGCATGATCCTCATGCTTTTCTGCATACTCTTTTTGAATCTTTCTAAGTTCATTCGCTGCTTCAGTATTTGAAGCTAATGAGTCTAGAGTAATAGCATGAGCTATTTCATGTAATAATACATTTTCTAATGAACCATATCTACTGAAATCACCATTCCTATTTACTACAATCGTGTTAGATTTTCTGTCATATATAGCAGGTGTCCAATAAGTAGCTTCAGGATAAATTTCATTTAATGGTCTATCAGTATATTCAATAGATACAGGTTGCATATTTATTTTACTAGCAACATCATTGAGTACAGTAGCCATTTTAGATCTAGAGTTATCTAATAAATCCTTACTATTAGAAATAACTTTTGTTATTACTTGATTATTTGTATAGTTATCACTATTGTATTCCCTATTAGGATTGTATTTAATCGTATTATTCTTATGTAAGTCAGATTGAAAGTCTATAATCTTATACATTAACGGTTCAATCTGATTATATAGATTCTTCTCTTTATTAAAGAATGAAGTAAAGAACTTAGTTATAGCCTCTACTACAGATTTAAAGATATTCTTTTCTTTTATTTCTGTCTCTCCGATTGCTGGTATCTCTTTTAATAACATCTGAAAAGCAGGATTACTAAAAAATTCAGCAATAAATTCTTGAGGATTAGTAAAACCATAATTTAACGAATCTTGCATCAATACTCCAAATATTTTTGTAATCTCAAAATACTTATTACAATGGTCTATAATAGCAATTATATCAGATACAAATTCATTATTACCGTGTTCATCTCTTCCGGCTAATGCTATAGAACTAAAAGCATGTACAATTTCATGTAGCAAAGTTCTATAACCAAAAGATTTTTCATTTATAGTTATCTTAGCAGTGTATTCGTTTGTTTCTGGATCAATTTTAAAGGAAGTATTACCAACCGCTTTAGTTAAAGCAAAAGAATCTTCTGAGTTATAATCAATCTCTATTAATATATCTTCATAATAAGGTATTTCCTGCAAATGTCTTATAAAAGGAGCGTATTCAGGCAACTCTTTAGATAATAGTTCTAATGCTTGTTTGATGTTAGTAACATTAGATATTTTTTGCATTTGTTCATTAGCATTTCTAGTATCCAACTCAGATTGTCCTTTTGCTAAATCCTCTAACAAATTATACGTACCTTGTAGTTTTGGAGCTTTCTTAGACAAAAGTGATGTTCTATATAAGTATTCATCTAATACTTTTAGTTTCATGTCTTCAAAACCACGGTCATACTCTTCAACAAACATCTTGATTGTATCTAAATGATACTTTCTTGCAGCTAATTTTAATTGAGTTAATTTTAAATTAGAAATAAATGTATTTAATTCTTTATTATATTTTATCTTTTGATAAGCATTGTATTGTTTTAAGCTCTTTGCTCGTGTTATTACAGGTAATTCTGTTGCTTCTCTATATACAGGCATATTAAACAGACGATCCTGTACTTCTTTAGAATAGTCTGAAAGTTTATTGTATCCTTTATTAATGTTATTAACTGCTGCTATTAAAGAGTCAACAGGTATCAATAATCTATCTAATTTATCTATTTCCTCATTTAATAGAGTTAAATAGCGACTTTCAGAAAGATTATTTAATTCTCTTAATGTACTATCTGTTGTAGAGTAATCCATACCATATATGCCAATACCCAGAATTTCTTCCATTATATTGTCTAGGTTAGTTTCACGTAACTTTGAATTACTTGATAATTTATTACGTCTTTTACGTAATTCAGTTTCATTCTCAGCTTTCTCTACAGTTCTAGTTCTTAGCTTAACATAGGAATTATAGAAGTTTTCTAATCTAGTTTCTTTACTTACTACTTTCTGATTATAAATATTATTATCCTGAGTAGAGAATGTACCTTGATTATCTATTGATTTAATTTGATTAGAATTAAATACTACAATTTCTGTTCCAGAAGAATGATTTACACCATCATAATCCCTATACAACGTTTCTAACTCATTTTCACTTATTGCATCTACCGTTGGTTTTTTTATTAACCCGAAAGTTCCAAATCTAATTAAGCGACTTTTAAGTGTTTCAGTAAATGAAACATTTTTTGGATTCTTTATACTTAAAAACACAGGATAGATCTTACCATTTTTACCGTAAGGCGCTTTATAATTTTTAGCTACATCTAAATATTTACTAAAATAAATGCCAACTCTAATTGAACTTTTGTATCCTATATACCCTTGATGTTTTGTGTTTTTGTAGTTGGGGTTGTCCTTTGGGTTATAAAAAGTATCAATTCCTGAAGCACCGCCGTGGTATATCACCAAAGGTTCACCATTTTCATCTACTACTTTGGATACATTAGTTTTATCTTCAGATTGCCAGTCCCCAAACCACTCTTTAAAGCTCTTAGAATAAGTTCTAGCCTTAGCTTGAATAGCAGCTACTCTATCACCATTATAATGCTCTAAAAGGTCTGAAAAGAGCTTAGATAGCTCCCCATTGGGAGCCTTATCTATGCCATTACCATTGTTTTGCGACCATATATGATAAGCCGCTGCTTCACTAGTTGCATTTTTTAATTCTTCAAATTCTCTTGCAACTTCTTTATTTTTTAAATTAGGACAAATTATTTTCATAATGATTACTTATACAATGATTCATTTCATCTGTAGGAAATTCATTCTCATTATTGAACTCATTGGTTTGTTCAGTCTGTTCAGTCTGTTCATTTTCAGAAGTAGAAGGTTGCTCGATATTATTTTCTATTACCTCACCATTTTCATCCATACTAGTATCTACTAATGGTGCTGCATCACTTTCAACAGTACTAAACATATAATCAATTGTATTTCTTGAATAGAATACTCCGCTTAATGGTTTACCATTTACTTTATTAGTTTGTGAGTTGATTTTTGGTACAATCTCATTATTAATAATATCTGGAATATCCTCTAAGAAATTATTATCATATTTAGCAAATCTTGGAGCAACATTGTTACCCGGAATAATAGAGAATCTAGATATATATTTACTTCCAGTAGTATATGGGGATAAGTATTCAGATACAAATCCTTTACCACCTTGTCTAAACCCTTTCTTATTTACTAATATATATAATGGTTTATATGTTTTGGTTTTACCATCATCTTTAATAAATGTACCAACATATTTATATAGATTATATCCACCAGTAGCATTGTTATCCCTCATTTTAACATATGGGTGATACAATGGAACATCAGTATCATCTTTACAAACATATCTTCTAGAAGAGCCTTTAATGGCTACAGGAACTAACCTATTACCAACTTTCTCTCTATGAATATAAATACCTCTAGTATTCGTATTTATTACAGGAACCATGTTATTATCCTGCCAGTTATTACGATAGATTTCATCCACATCATCTGGAGTAAACAAATTGGAGAAATCATTTATATTTTCCTCTAAAGTTCTTACAGTTTCATAATAACCAAGTTCATCCAATATTCTAGTAGGTATGAAATCAAACAAAGAATTCAAATGTTTAGTACCATGACCACTAAATACTGCATATCTAACTAAATCATAAGCTAAATCATGTAGTTCTTGATTATCACTATCTAATAATTCCTGCCAGTATTCTCTAATCTGTCTACTAGCATTAGAACTAATATCATCTGAATAGTCTAAGCGGATATAGTCTATAGCTTTACCTGTAGTATCAGTTACACCAGTAATACTATTAAGGAATAGATTACTAATTCTACCATTAGTAACAGAAATAATTGGATATTTACCACCTTTAGAAGCAGCATCAGAGATAATATCAGTTTTAATCCTATTGATTCTCTTAGCAATGGTATTAGGACCAATGAATAAATCCCTTAACTCTTTCATACTATTAATTAAAGGACTGCTGGTACTATCATATAGTGAGTAAGCTCTCCAATAAGAGTCAATAGCATTAGTAAATGCTGTTACAGCCTGTTTATCCTTTACTTTGGAAAATCCACTAGCATTAATAAGGGATCTGAATACCCTATAATACTCATCAGAAGATTGTATATTAATTTTACCAAGTAAATCTAAAGTAAACTTGATACTATTGTCAATCTTCTTCTGTAAGAATGTCTCATTAAAGAACTTATTAACCATTTCTGGTGTGAAATATGGGCTAGTATAACAATCAGCAACATTTTGTAGGAATGTTCTCATTTCAATAGAGTTCTTACCAAACTTCTTAGTATCTACTTGAGAAGCCTTTACAAGATCAGACATTGCCTGAGCCATAGGTTCTATTTCTTTGAATAACTTATATACAAGTATTTGTCCATAGTAATAGTCAAAATCTTTTTCTTTATCATTTGCTTTACGAAGAAGATTTTCTAAATAACCTAACTTTCCTTGTTCAGGAACCTCAAATAATACTTGATCTGTAACTTGTTCATTCTTAAGTAATAAGTCAAGATTTTCTTTATCCTCATTAGATTTAGCTAAGCTCTTTGCTTTAGTAACAAATTTATCATATACTGCTTTTTCCTTTTCTTGGAATCTTCTATAAAATGGTTTAGTGTTATCTATGCCATAAACTCCCCTACTCTGTATATAATCATTTGCAAGATCTTTCATGATCTCTTGTGAAACAAAATACATAGTATTCTTGCCAGCACCATTTCTTAATAAAAAGTTAGTAAGATTATAGGTAAATCCATTTACATTTAGCTTGATAATATAGTTATCTTTAGCAACGTCAACGTGAGCACTAATCAATGCAGATAACCAGTCTAGAATATGAATGTCATCTACACCACTTACTTTATGCAAGTTACCTATATTCGGTAAGTACTCTGGAGATTGCATTACTAATTCAACTAACTGACCTAATACATGATGCGGGTTATTTAATGCAAATGGTCCAATACCACCTTTACTATCAGCGAAGTCTTGTTTTAAAGTATCTTGATATTCTTCTGTATACTCATATAAAGCAGCATCATTCTTTTTATCAGGGAAATACTTCTTTACAATACCGTTTTTCATGATGTTAACAGGAACATCCAATGGTCTAGTAGTATCATGAGTATTTTTAGAATCAAGTAATGAAGCCATAAATGTATCAATCAATAGGTTTTCTATAGCACCTTGAGATTGTTCATTCATTGACTTGTTATAATCAAATTCTGTCTTAGAAGATATATAAGGATAAACTTTATAGGTTGCATCTGTGACATCATACATAACATTAGAATTCTTACTTTTAAGATAATCATTAACCAATGCTGCCATATTCTGTATAGACCTTCTTGTAACAGGTTCACCATCTTTAATAGCTAAGATTTCATCAGCATATTCATTAAATCCACTTAATGCTAATTCTATTTCATCTTTAGTTGCCTCTCTTCCGGGTTTATTACTTCTACGAGAAGTATAATTATATCTTGTTAAGAATAACTTATCAATATCAAAGTCAGAACCAGTTCTTGCAGTAAACTCATCCGGTAATATAATTATATCTCCTGCTTGAGACATTACTACATCTTTAATAGTTAAAGCAGCAATAGAAGACATACCCTGAGTAGGTACACGATATGCCATTGCAGATGGTGAAGCATTTGGACCAATTATATTGTTATCCATTAACCACTGCCTAGCCTGTAAGAATGACATATTTTCATACCCGGGGATTATGTGTTTCAACAGATTTATTGAAATAACACACTCCATAGATCTATCATCTGCAATTAGTTTAAGTCTTTCACCATTATTAATTTGGTACTTAGAATATTGACCAGCTTCACTAGCTTTTACTTTATCAATAGATTTTAAACCAAATGAAGACATCTGTACAAATGTACCACCCGGCAAATTAATATCTACAGTCTCTTTGTTTACTGCGGATATAATCTTTGTAACCAATTGCTTAGCTACAGGAGAAGCAGACAATGGAACCTTAAAATTACCAGTTTCATCAAGAGTAACCTGATCGATAATATCAGAATCCATATTAGAGGATATCATATCTCTTACTAACTTATCAGATATACCTTGCAGATCTTTAAAAGAATATGTGCCATCTTCATTCTTTTCAGCATGTAAGTCTTTAAGAATTCTGTTGAGCCCTCTATCTGATAGATTGTCAATAGCATCCATTGCTAATTTAACCAGTTGTCTACCGCTAACTTTCTTACCTTTTCTACCAGTAACATCTTGATCTACACCACTACTAGAAGGGATTATATAGTCTCCATCTAATCTAATGTTTGAGAATACTGTTTTCATAGCCTGAGTAACCAACATACGCTTTTCAGCATCATGAGCTTCAATAGGCATCTGATTAAGTAAGTTGCCAAAATTCTGTTGTCTATATACAATAGGTTTAGAATAGGTTCCTTTATCATCCTTTTTGAATTCTTCTGTTATTTCATTTTGAGTAGCATCTGTATAGAAATCATACTCTTTAATATTACCTACCTTTACTGCGGATTTTGTAGTAAACATATCAATAGGATTATTAACATCATTCATCCTATCATACAATACTCTTAAATCTCCAGTAGCCAGTACTTTAAATAATGGGAATATAGCCATCTTATTAAAGATAGGCATATTAATGAATTCACCGGGTATTGGTTGAAGTATTTCATTACCAAAGTATACCATCTTTTTAGGAGATAGTACAGCAGATAATGTATTTACATATTTTCTAATATCACCTAAATCATCAGCATGTTGTTCTACATAATCGATGGCTTCTTCTACTTTAGGATCTAATAAACCTTGACTAGCTAAGATAGCTTTATACATAGTAGGTGAACAGTATACAGATGCATCAGCTTGGTTAATTGGAGTCTCTTCTTCATTAACTTCTATATTACCATCCTTGTTCATCTTGATATCACCATACAATGACAAGTCACGTTCTGTACTTTCTTTAGCCTTATCTTTGATACCTTGTGGTATACTTTCATTGTTAAATAAGTCACCAGATTCAAATGCAGTATCAATGTATTCTTTGGTATATTTACCAGAGTTCTCCATTAACTCTCTTACATATGCATCATAGATTGCCTTATATAATTCTTTTGGTTGATTAGTGCGTAATTCTACATCTTTCAATCCTGCTACATTATATCTACCTTGTTTGTATCTAGCAACCTTATTCATTATGTGATTAGGATCAGAGAAATCTGTTCTAGGTCTATCACCAGTTGACAATGTACCAGCAAGACGTTTAGATACATCAGGATAATTTTTAAAGAATGCTACATCTTTATACAAGATCTTTTCTGTTTCAAACATTGATACAAAGTTATTAACAGTAAATGTAGAAATAGCATCATAAATAGCTATATGATTCCTATTTAGTTCATTTTCCTTTCCTGCTAATGTGGCAATATCATTAGATAGTTTATTAGCTCTGTCATTAATAGAACTTACAGGTAAGAATTTATTCTTATAATACCCATCATTTGTTTTCTCAATTAGACCTAATCTTTGTATATAATCTAATTGTTTATCAACAAATACTCCTAATGTAGTATTTAGATCTTCTTTCAATTGAGCAGTATTATTAAAATAATCCATCAATTCCTTATCGCTCATTGAATTAAAAGATATGTATTGTACATTACCATCTTCAGTATAGTGATATACACCACGAGCAATTCTAAACTTACCTCCTTTACCGTTATCCTCACCTCTTTTACCAAAGTACATGGTAGGTCTGTTGGAATCATCAATCTTATCTTCTACTAATTTCATTCTACGATACTGTAGAATTGCATCATATTCACTTCTATAGTATTTATAGAATTGATTTAATACATCGTCAGAAAATCTCATTTCAACATAATCGTCAACAGGAGTAATGTTTAAAGTACGACCTTTAAACATTTTTAATCCTTGAATTGGCATATATGTCTTTTTATCAGACATCGTAGGTAAGATAAGAATATCATTTTCAGAACATACAAATTTAGAAATAAATGTTTCTATTCTAGGAGCCGATTGATAATCTGTACCAGTATTACCAGAATTATATTCTGTAATATTAAGTAAAGTACCTACAGTAAGTCTAGTATTAGGACTGTTCTTTAATGTATTATAAACTAGTGAAGAAGAGTTAATAGGACATTTTAATAATCTACTAACATAATTTCTATCATTATTAAGCTTCTTAATTTCCAAAGTAAGATAATTATGCTTAGATAACGGGTACACTGTAGTATTCTTAGGTCCTAATACTTTCTCCTCTAGATTATTGTTATTAAGCTGATAATGAACAATAGCTAAGTTTAATATACTGTTTTCCCCAGTAAACACACCATCAATAGATCTTTTAATCCTATCATTAGGTTTGTCTTTAACAGGTCTACGCAAAATTTCAGGAATTGCCTTGGCTAAACTACCATCTCTATTACTAGATAATAGTTCTTTAGCTGCTTGTAGTATTGTAGGCTTATTAACTGAATTGACTGACGATACCTTATCTACAATGGCTTGATACAAAGTATCAAAATTAATTGCAATACCAATCTTATTATATATATCTACATAGCTATATAAGACTGCATTGAAATCTTCATTGCTAGTAGATTCATTCATTCTAGCTAACCTAGTATTCAATGTGTTGATATCATCTCTAATAGTCTTTAGTAACTCCATGTTAGGTTTACGATTACCTTCTGCATCGGTAATTACCATATTACTATTATAGAAGTTTCTATTCCAATCTGCAACTAGTCTTTTACCGTTACGTAGATTAACACTACCACCTAAGTTGGCTATGTATTGAATAGTATCTGTTCCAATATTTTGGAATCCTACTGTAAGGAAGTTGTGTCTATAACCAGTAATGGTTTGAAATATTTGAGTCTGAAGATTAGAATCCTTTACTGAGGATAACTTATTATATACAGAAGCATAGAAAGGATCAGTTTTTGCTAATTGAGCAGATTTTCTGATTAATCCATCATAAGTATCTTCATCAAATAATTTATCTACAATTCGTCTCCAAGCCGAAAGGAATGGTGTTACTCTAGGTATACCTGTTTCAGCATTCATATCTCTTACATAACTATCTGTAGCTTTATCGTATACACGATCTTCAATAGAAGATAAGAAAAGTTTTACAGCAGGTCTAATATTATGTAATACAGATACTTCGTAGGAAGCTTTATCATATTTATCAAAGTTTTCCTTTTCAATTTCACCACCATCTCTTTCCTCAGTTTCATCATATTCCTGTTCTTCTTTTACCTGTCTTAGGCTTAAAGAATCAAGATAGGATTTAATATCTTTTTGGAATATATTAAAATGCTCATATAACTCATTAGCAGCTGCTCTTTGCTCTGGTGTAGCATTTTCATCATATGACAAATCCTCAAGTAAATCACGCATATCTTGGTAGTCAATCTGTATTTTAGTGAGATCATCTACAAAAGATTGAGAACTTAATGATTGATTAATATAAGATATTGCAAAGAATTCTACAGCCTGATTATAGTTATCAAGAGATTTTATGTTTTGGAAAGTGTACCCATGTTGAGTAAAGTTTACCCTATTCCTATAAGCTTTCTCAAATCTATCTTTAGCTTCTTGACTTACTGGAATATTAGCATACTTACCTTCATATATACCTCTAAAGATTTTAGTAGGAGTAGTTCTACCAAATAAAGACATAATGAAATCTCGTAGTTTTTCAAACCACTTAGTAATCCTATAAGACTTTCTTGGAGTCTTATACATCATATACCCTCTAAATTCTTCTGCTAATGCTTCTTCTATATATTTATCAGATGCATTCTTAAGATTAGGATGAATTCTACGATACTCTTCATATACCTTATTTCTTTCTTGATCTGATAGTAATAATAGAGATACTCTATGGTATGCTTCGTGAAATTCTACACCAGATGGATCACTATTATATAACGTAATACTATCTTTAGTCATATAAGATAAAGCTGTTGCAGGCATATCAGAAGATACAGCTACATCAATTATATTAATCTCTGCATCTGTCATACCTAACTTTTGCTTCAAGAAGTTTTTAGCTTGAATCTTATTCAGTTTCTCCTTAGTAGTATATTTCTTATTAGGAGTAAAGTTCACTTTAACTTCTTTTTGGCTACCCCCCATACTAGATAAATCATTAAATGATCTACGTCTTCTAGATGGTTTAGGAGATTCAGATTTAGGAGCTTCTTCTATTGCTGGAGTTGCTGTAGAATTAGGTATAGTTGTAGGCATATCTTGAGTCATACCATCTGCAATTACATATGGTCTTTCATATCTTCCTGCATTAAGATTAGATTTGATCATACCATTTCTTATCATCCAAGATAATAATGTATGGTTCATATCTTCTCTAGTAAATACTATACCATCAAATAGTTCTAATCTACCACCTGCTTTTTCAACACTACTAGATAATCTACCAGAAAATAATAGATTCATTTTCATGTTTACTGCTAATTTCTCATTCCCTTTTGAAGGAACTTTAAAAGGCATAGAACCATTAGATAATAACCAGTCTTCGAAATGCTTTCTCTCTTGTTCTTTCTGCGCAATAGACAAACCTGCTAAGGATACTTCATTGATACCATAGTGTAATACACCAAATTGTCCTTTATTATCTATATACAATTGCTTATTACGCAAATTAGCTTTTGCAGAATCACTAATATCAGAGTCATTGTTTACAGAAGTAGGTTCACCATAGTTTAAGAACATTTCAATAATATCAGATGCAATTAAATCTGTATTATTTATATTCTGCCCACCCTTAAAACCACTTCTAAACACTATAGTAGAGATTGCCTCTGCTAATTTAGGATAAGAATTGAAGCGCGCTAGAGATAATTTTAATGGTAATGGTCTACCAGACAACCTTTTTTTACCATCGATAATATAATACACACCACCAGAAGTAGTACCAATAAAACCAGTATTATCACCTTCTACGGTAAATATTGTACTTGTACCTCTAACACCAGTACTATATCCAAAGTTATTGATTTCTTCATCTAGATTACCACTAAACTGAAATACATCTTTAAATTGTTTATCATTTACTGGTATCTCTTGAGAAATAGTACCTTCAATAGCATTATGCAACAACAATCTAGTAGGAGTTACCTTTATTCTAGTATCTACCTTATTTAGTAAAGACCCATTTGAATCTTTCATTACAAACCTAGAGATAATTTCTTGTCTACGTTCCCGTAGTTTTCTTATCATCTCAGGATATTCTTCTGGAGTAAGATTACGAATATTGTTCGGACTTCTCATCGCAACCCAATACCTTTTACCATTTTCAGTATTAGTAATTATTAATCCTACTCTGGCATAATCATAGGTACTAGGATCATTCCATTGTACTGTTTTCTTACGAATATTATCATAGTAAGGTGCTACAGAATATTCATAAGTAAGTTTATCTTGTTTAGTTTTAAACAGCTTAGGTAATTCAGAGTTAGGAGAGAATTGAATTCTAGCACCGCCTAATTCTATAGTTTCACCAATATTAGCAGTAGGAGTATAATGGAAAGTATTTAAAATACCTAACTCACTATTCTCTGTGAATTCAGCTAATTCTGAATCACTAATAGCATCAGGTGGAACCGAACCGGGGGTTACTTGTGTAGGTATAACTCCATCTTTGGCTGCATCGTTAACTTCTTCTTCAGTTAAATCTGCTGGTTGTGGATCAAACAAATCATCTACAGTAATCTCAGCGACTTCTGCTGGTGTTGTCATTTTACCTCTAACATTCTCTGGCATATTGTAGTATGCAGTAGAATATGCCCCCTTAATAGCATCAAAATGCTGAGATAATTTTTCTCTATCCCTACCAATAGCTTCATACATATTCAAAGCTACTTCTTTGAACTTATATGCTCCTAAGTTAAACGCTTTACCAAGCATTGTTAAGAAAGCTTTGAATATCTTTGCTTGCTTTTCAGCTTGAGCAGCAGGGTCAAATGCGAATCCTAAAGTATCGTCTTCAAGAAGATCAAAGAAGTTTCTTGCTGCTTCATTAAACTCTTCTTTAGCATTTGCAGTATCCTTTTTAGCCTGCTCAGTTTTAGTTGCTTTCGGTTTAGATTCTTTAGCCTTCTTTGATGCCTTAGTAGGTTCTTCAACAGCTCCACCATATTCATTAAACACATCTTCGGATGAGACACCACCTGTACCACCAGCAAATGGGTCTTCATCTGCACCTAATATTTCATCATTAGTTTCAACAGGTTCAGTTTTTGCACTATCGTTATTTTGGGGCTGAACTTCTGGTTCAACTTGTGGTTGCTGTTTTCTTTGAGTTAAACCGATATCTTGACCTTCTGCAGCAGCTATGATGGCTTGATCTGCTTCACTTAACTCTTGAGATGCAATATTAGCTTGAGTAGGTCTAGCAGATTTCCTTACTTGAGGAGTAGGTTTTTGTTCTACTTCTGGTGCTGCTTGTTGCTCAGTACGCATTGGACCAGTAGGAGCAGTGACAGGCTTAGAAGGGACAACAGGTTTAGATGCTGTTTGTTGTTCAGTAACCCCTAGTGCACCTTCTGCAGCTTCTTTACTTTCAGCTTTTTTAGTTTGATATAAATCAAACATTTCACTAATAAGAGTATCTCCTTGATGTTCATGAATATTTCTTAAAGCGGTAAGTCTTAATTTCTTAGATTTCTTATAAGGTTTAGTCTTACCTAGCTCTATTATATTCTCTCTTTCTACTTCCTCAGTAGGAGTAATTCTACCATTATCTATACCATGAAATGAATTTAAGATCTCTCTATTCCTCTCTAGCATTAATTCTGCTAATATACTATCTTCTGTAGCTTTATTAAGACCAGATACGTGTTCGTTCATAGTAACGAACTGCATAGCTGTATCTACATTGTTAATAGTGTTAGCATTATTTTTATACCAAGATGGCATACTCTTTAGAATAGATTTCTTTCTAGCATTTAGACGATATTTCATATCCTCTAATTTAGCTAAAGAGTATTGATTACCTCTGAACTCAGATTCATTTTTACTTTCATTCAATTGATTTATTGCTGTATCAATCTCGGTAATCATATTGTTCATGATATTCAAATGTCTTTGCCTATCATAAATTTCTCTTAATTCATCTTTAGATACAATTTCATCTTGAGTAGTAGCTGTATCATTAATTTGTCTATAAGCACTATCTATAGCAATTGTTAGGCTTTCCTCTGATATAGGATCATTTACAAAATTATTCTTAGCATTATCTAATTCTTGTCTTCTTACTCTGGCATTTTGAATAGAAGAAGTGTACTCTTTTTCTGCTTGCATTGCAAGACCAACAAGTGTACCATACTCTTCTGTATCTTCTTCAATGTCCATAGTCTTAGCTAAGGATTTCATTTGTTTACTCTTAGCTAAAGAGAAAGCTCTAGATGCAAATCTAGCTTCTTCTAATGCATCCTCTCTGTTAAATCCTTCTGGTAAGTTTTCTGTTTTACCATCAGCTAACATACTCCAAGCATTTACAATCTCAGCTTCATGCCCTTTTAGTTTACCACTAGCATAAGTTATTGCTTTCTCCATCTCTTCCTTAGAATTGATTTCATTTGCAGCTAACTCATTTACTCTATCCATCCCTTGTGTATCTTTCACAAGAGAATAAGCACCTCTGACATTAACAGTACCTTGGATTGGAGATAACAGACTTGCAGCAGCTCCTAACTTAACATTATTCCAATATTCTGTATCATTTTCATATAATGGGTTTTGATAGCCAAATGGACTTCCTAGGATGTTAGCTACAGTTGTAGCTTTCTCTTTATATGCTCCTACTAAGGATGATGCTAATCCCTCTATATCTAAATCAGAACTATCAAAGTCCCCACGCTTATAGGCTTGACCTGTAGTATATTGTGAACCTTCCTCAATTGCTTCATTAAATGCAGTTGCAGCATTACGCAATGCTAAATCCGTTCCAACATATGCTGCTTTTGCGGCTCTATTAGCCCATTTTTTTGTTGCAACATCAATAGCATTTCTACCTAATACATACTTGGACATTTTCTTTTTAGCTTGACTAGCTGCTAATTCTCCTAACCCTTCAATAGGGTTCATTCCAAATGCAACTGTATTAAGACTTTTCCCAATCCAACCATCTGCAATTTTTCCAAAGTAAGGAACCATAAGAGCATCTTCCGCTAAATTGCTTGCCCATGTGATAGCCATGTTTTGGGCAAAATCTCTGTCCAGACCTTGTCTTGCTTGAGATATAGCATTACTTAAAGATTGATCCTCTATTTGAATTTGACCGTCAAGAATCTTTTCAAACAATTTATCATCAGTAAGTTTGCTGAACTCTTCTGGTAAATCTTGTGATCTAGCAGCATTAACTACAGCTTGTACAGAACTACCGCTTTGACTTAATATATTAGATACTCTATCTCTATAATCATCTGATACGTTAGCATTAGCTTCATTCTCAGCTTGCTTATAGTTAGAATATATCATCATAGCAGCATTACCTAGATCTAATGCAATGCTTAATGCTCCTGCTGTAGCACCAATAGCCCCACCTGCAAGAGTACCAGCTCCGGGAGCTACACTACCAGCAGCAGCTCCAGTTAATGCCATAGTACCTGCTTTCAATAGACTCTTAGTCATTACGCTTTTTAACGCTGTAGTAGCATATGGTGCTATTTGCCACATCCAAGCAGAAGAAGAAGAACCTACAGCAGATGGTACAGAATATATCCATTTACTTGGTTCTGTCCATTTAAATTCGCTATTCTCTTCCATACCTCTTTGGAAGCGTTCATCTACTTTATATCTAGCAATATCAGCCTCATCTGTAGCTATATCATCATATAGCTCTTGAGCTCTATCTTTATATGACTGTAATTGCTGTTCTTGTTGTGCACGTACCTCTTGAGCATTACTTAAATCAGGTGATACACCCAATGCGCTTAATCCTTCTTTTGTCTGATTTAATTCATTATCTACTTCCTGTAATCGAATTGCTATTGCGTCTGCTTCATTACTATCCTGAGTAGTAGATAATTGATTAAGAAGAGAATTCTTCTCAGACATTAAATTGTCATATGCAGAAAATAGATTAAGATTGCTATTAAATCTGTCTATATTTGGTAATACTTCCCTACGTAATACACCTCTAGTATTTGACAACTGTGCTTCGTTCATATCACGAAGCATTGCCTTTGCAGAATTAAATATTAATTCTGTAGTACTAAGATCATTAGAACTTTCATCTAGAGTGCTTTCTGTATCTAAATCTTTATTATAACTATCTTTGTTATAACCAGCTAAGTCTCTAAGCACCAAAGTAGGATCTACTGTAGATCCTACTCCAATACTTGAAGCATTAGAACCATCTAGATATTTTTCGTAATTTTGTTTGCGAAGTCTAGTGGCTAATGATATATCTTGTATATTGTTTTTACTGTCCATAGATTAATTCTTCATTATCTCCTCTGTAAGCAGCATTTAATTTAGAACCCATTTTAGTATACTGGAATTCTTCCAAATTAGCTCTTTCCCTAGTTTGCTGATTATTAAGTACTTGACGCATAACAGGTACCTCTACATAAATACCATCATACTGAATAGCTGCAGCATACTGAGGATCTGATAACCATCCACTACTTTGTATCTCTCTATATGCAGCATTTTTATCACTACCAAATTTGATATTAGGTTTCTTAACAATGTCTCCAGAAGGACTAGGTAATCTACCATTTAATGTTGATAAGAACTTATTAAAGTCTTCATTTTTAATTAGCTTTTCAGGATCAGTTTCTCCAAAGTCGTAGCCATTATCAATGAAGTATTGTACTGGAACATACGTTTTGTATTCTTGAGTGAATTGTTCATCACCGGGAATACCATTTTCAATAAGTACTTTATTAGTAGGTGTAACTCCCACATTAGGAATATTACCAGCAATAAGGTCTCTTTCAAATTTAACTCGATTTGGGTTCCAGTTAGCTTCATTAACGCTTAAACCAAACTTAGAGTTGATATATTGTTCAGGTGTCATCATTCCATAAACGCTATTACCAGAATAAATTGGAGTACCTGCTAATCCTCTAACCATAGAAGATTTATCAAGCATTGCGTCATTAATAAAGTTTGCTTGTGAACCAATATCTGTAGACAATCTTGATACAATACCATATGCACTCTTGTTTCTATTTAAAGGTAATTGAGTGCCATTTTCATCCACTCTGTTAATATAGATATCTCTATATTTACTATCAGGAGCAAATGTCTTTTGGATTCTATCAAACTGTGAATTATAAGTTAATTTGTTTCCTCTTTCAGATGTTTGAGGGCCATATGGTCTATTCATAAGTGTAGCAGCAAGCTTTGTAGTAAATTGTACTGGAGAACCTTGAGCGTTCTCTGCAGCTTTCAACTGTCTACGATATGCTTGCTCAGCAGCCATCTTAGCATACTGATTAAGCTCTCTTGTTGGTCTAATAGTTCTATCAATATTAGAATCAATAATTTGTTGCCTAAACCAAGCTTGAGCTTCTTCATCTGTAGCTCCAGTTCTTTGCTTAAATAACTGCATATGCTTCTGTGCTTCTGGAGTACTAACAATATCATTATAGTGAGCATCTGCTACAGCTTCAATATCTTCCTTTGAATTTCCAAAGTAATCGTAACCACCTTTTGTATACAGATATCCTCTTTGCAATTTAGCATAATACGGATCGGATAACTCTCTAACATCCTTATATGCTAAAGGAGATACATCATTATAAATTCCAGAAGTAAGTGTATCGTAGTTAGCAAAATCAACTCCATGCCACATTTCATTAAATTTACCGGCAGCTGCTAACTTCTGATTCATTTCCATTCTTTGTAGCATACCCTCTCTACTTTGCTTTAAAGTAGCCAATTTATATCTATCCACATTATTGATTAAAGAATTAATCTGAGCTCTACCTTCTGGAGTTTTAAGAGAATCGATATTTTGTGCTAATTTATCAATAATAGGTTTAGCTTTACCCATTGTCTCATCGTACCAAGCCTTAGTATCTTTTTCTGATGGGGATCTAAAATCAGACCATTTATCCAGAGCACCAGATAAATCTGCAATAGCTTTATCTACTCTAGCATTTGCTTCTTTACCTAGAGTATATAATTGCTGGAATGGTAGAGGAACATATGTATTTATGAACTGCGCTTCTGCAGGACGATCATATCTATTTACCATAATTATCTTTTATAATATTGTCTATTCATCTGTTGAATTAACTCTGTAGGATTACCATATGCTAAGAAATTAGCTAGATATGGATAAATCATGTTATCTCTTGCTGCTTGATTCTTCATCTGTCTGTTTACTTGAGACCATTGTCCTAATTGACTAACAGCAGCAGTACCAAAGCTTCTAGCAGCTGCTCTATTTTTAGCATTTAAATCATTTGCAAGAGTTCTACTTTGAACAAATTGCTGACCTAAATTATTTAAAGTATTAGCGTATTCACCTAAGTAAGCATTATCTGCATTTTGTTTAGTAGCATACATATTAGCATTAGCAGCATACTCATCAACAGCAGCTTGAGTTCTTGCTGCTAAATTAGCACCAGTGTTAGCATTAATATTTGCTAAGTTATAATTTGAAATAGCCCTTGATCTACTGTTGGCTAATCTTGCAGGTTCTATATTCATTCTACGTCTAGCCATAGTATTAGTAATAGCACCTGTGTAAGGATTTAAAACAGTTTGTTCATACTCTGGATTACGTAAAGATTGTAAAGCATTATATACGGTAGGAGCTAATGACAACCAGTCTGGAGAATAATCAATAACCCCAGCTTTATCTTTTGGACTCTTTTTATTACCTACCGTATTTGATATAGGAGATAAATCCGGTTTTGCTGCAATTGGTTTCTTAGGTGTTTCTAAAGATTGAGTATAAGCATCATTGAAACCAATAACTGGTTCTTCAATATCAAGCATTGGAGCATCTACAAAGTTATAATTAGGAACCGTTTTAGTTGAGCTTGTACTTGGAGTTTTTGTAGTACTTTTACTTGGTACACTTTTAGTTGTATTTACTGCAGGAGTAGGCGATACAGGTTTAGTTGGTACAACAGGTGTATCAACAGAAATCGGCTCATCATTAGCATATGTAATAGCGTCTATACCATCTCCTGTTACAGGAGCATAAAAAGCAGGAGCACTACCATATGTTTGAATTATACGCTTATTTGGATTTAATTGGATATTTGATCTAGATTTATCTCTATCACTAGCCGCACCTAATACTGAAGACCAATATGGATCCCATTGCTGAACGTGTCTCATATATGCAGGAGTAGCAGGTGCTTTAGCGGTCACCTCTACATCTGGTAACTGATCAGCATAATATAAATCATTATTCCTCCAATACTCTTTTCTATTCTCCAGTAATTGTACAGGATCTATAGGCTTACTTAATTTATCCTTAGTTCTAGTCTTAGCATTTTTTGGTGTTTCTACTGGAACATAATGTAAAGCTTCATCTAGTGCTTCTGTGTATATATTTGGACGTCGAAGACTATACCCTTTTTCATAAGCAGGAATACCTTTCTTTTTAGGTTTAATTCCTTTTTTAGCTTTTACTTCCTCCTGTTCTGATAATAGATTATCATATGCAAAGTTAGCATTTCGTTTATTTAACATATTTGTATTATCAGCAAATATATCTTTACCTTTACTTGGCTTCGTCATTCTAGTAAGTTTTTTACCTTCTTGTGCAAAAGTTTTATTTGTTCCCGGTCTTTTAATTTTGTCAGATAATACTGACTCTAAATTAGACGCATCAATTAAATGATTATCTGTACCGGGTCTATTATTAGGAATTTGCATAATAGTTCCATCGTCCCCTCTGATAACCTCATTATTGTCTACATAGGCTAAATCAGGAAGTATACCACCATTCTCATAAGTATATGCTAACACATTATCATCCCAATATTCTGCTGTTTGATTTGCTGCAGCATTCATACCTAGTTGAGTTTTATTCATGGTTTCTTTTCTACGCCGCATTTGTTCCATCTGTTTTTTGCGGCTTCTAGCTCCAAATAAACCAGTAAGTCCACCAATAATTCCTCCTGCAGCAGCTCCTATAGGACCACCTAATGTCATACCAGTAGCGGCTCCAGATCCTATGCCACCTATAGTACTACCAGCTACATCTCCAGTAGAACCCTCTCCTGATAAACCAGAAATGGCAGAGCCAAGAACATTAGCTCCACCAAGGTAATTAGGCAGTTGATCCATGCCAAATGCATATGCTGGTACGTTTTTCTTATTAATTTTCTTTTTCATATTATATCATTGAGTATCTATAAGCTGTACTAATATAAGGTACTTTAAATTCATTACCACCATTACAATCATACTTATAATTACAGATGAGATATTTTCCCTTCATTCTGTCCTTATAAGACTTATTAGCTAGCTGTTCTACTTCATTTAGCTTTAATGCATTACGAGGAATTGCAAATTTATAAGTATCCTCTCTGTAATCAATATCTTCACTAGTTAATGTTTCACTAGTTTGTCTTTTCGTAGTAAATAGTATTAAATCAAAATTAGTGTTTGTAGTAAAATCACCACTGTACTCAACATTATCAAATGTTTTAGTTTGTGGATACTCTGCATTTACTACAAATTCTATTTCAGATACTTTCGCTTTATCAGAATCTAAATTGGTTTGTTCACCACCATTATACTTAAATAGTTTTAATGACTTAAACAAATATAGTTTATCACTAAATTCTGCATAATAGTCTGGATTGTAGTTATAGAATGAAGTAAATACTCCTAGTTGTTCATTAAACGCTAGTGTTTTATCTCCTAGAGTAAACAGAACTTCATTGTATTTCTTATCATATACTGCAATAGGATCTTTTTTAAATAAGCCTTTATTCTTATTCAAATAAGATTGAACTCCTTTTAATTTAGATACTGTTTGTAACTGACCATTAAAACCACATATTTCATTACGTTTACTATCATACCAGTACACAGTGCTATCTGATTGAGTATTTGCTCTTAACTGGTTTGGACTTTCACCATTCATTGTGGTAAAATAGTCATATCTATCTAGTATACCACCAACACCTAGAGTAAGAGCACCTGGGTTATTATCAGTTATAATAGAACGTTCATTCACTGCAACTGTGCCAAAAGCGTCTGTTTGCCAGAATACTAAATTATTTTTAAACAGTTTCATATCATTAATTGGACCAAATCTAGTATCTACATCAAGATAATTAGCTACTTTAAATTTTGTCCACGAATCAGTAACTTCATTATTTGTTTTCAGTTCTGAAGATATGATACGAGTATCTGTTAATAGATTATCTATATTATAGATAGATTTAGCTACAAATTTCTTTGCATTAGGCTGAGCAGAATATGCGTCATTGTATGCATATGATGGAGTATTTTGAGTATATAAATCTCCAACAGTAACTATATCATCTTCTACGAAATGATTAGCATATCCATCACCAGCTTGATAAGTTCTATTTATAGATGAATCAGCATGGGTTAATGCTAAATTAACACTTGATTCACATGGTATGAACGCACCTAAGAATAATCTATTTGCCTTATTATTATAATAATCATCTGTATTGTAACTAAACATACAGTTATTATAATCAAATATGTTTAGATAAGTATCGCCACCATAACACAACACTGTGGAAACACTAGATTCAGCACTAGCTCCTGTAGTAATATACACAGAATTCTGTACAGCAGAGTAGGAATTGCCACCATAAGCATTTACACTTTGTTTCATGTTACATAATACTACTGCATTTAAATATCTAGCACTTGAAGATCCTGATGCTAAAGATATGTTAGAGATCATGTTATCACTTTTAAATATAGCACAAATTCCATGTGGACCATATTTTCTAACATTATTTGCATCAGTCTTATCTACTTCACCATCTCCTGCAGTTCTAATATTATCCCACACCCAGTTATAATATACTTTATCACCAATAGTAATTGCTTCAGCATTATACCAAGGTTGATCACCATTTGTTAACCAAGGACTACTGGGTCCTGCATATTTCGCACTTTCTATTGCAGCAGATTGAACACCATTTTCAACATATAAACCATAGTATTTAGCAAGTAACGCTGAATAAAAATCATCATTATTTATCACAACACATCCTCCAGATACATAGCCATTACTAGGTTGATTACCTAATGTTTTAGTTGGTTTTATCGTAGTACCATCGTACTTTATAGATCTAGCATTTGCTAATACTTTTGTAGCTCCAGCTTCTGTAATTCCCCAATCACCGTCCGCAGTAATAGGGGATGTCATAACTCCTACCTTTTCAACTGTTTGAAACTTATCAATTAATGCATCAGCATTTTCTCTGTTGACTGCTATTTCTGGAGATACAAACATGAAATAATTGTTAGATTGTGTATTTGACAAATTAAAGGTATATTGGAAATCTCCATTGTTGTGAGTCTTTGCATAGTAACCGTGCTTGTTTGAATAAGCTAGATATGGGAAAGGTGTTAAGATGTTAGAATCTCTATCATAATTTGTAATACAACTTACTACACCTTGCGCTAATATGGTTCTATCAGACAGTGTTCTTTCACATCTAACTATTTCATATCTTACCACATCTGAAGGTAAATTCTTTACTTCAAATTCAATACCAAGTGGTTTAGTAACAACTGATAAATTAGACCCATAATCACTAGCTTCATTGGAAGTAAAAAACTTATAACCAGAATCTTTATTAGACGGCATTCTTATATCACCTATCCAATGTACAGGGGATGCTAAACCTTGTTTATTGTATAATACAATACCAAATCTATAGATTTCATCCCTCATATATCCTTTTACTTTGGATTCTATTTCAGCATTAGAATAGTTTGGTATCTTATTACCAGATGATAAACTTATTGAATTTGATTTGTCATTTCCCTCGTAGTTGATATCTAGACTAGTAAGAGATCTTGATGAGGCATTAAATGTAAATTCTTCATTTACCATTCCTCTTGATGTAGTAGATCCATCTTCTAACAAGTCTGTAGTAATAAACCTATAAGACACATTCTTACCTTTACCACCTTGTATATATCCTCCTGTTGGAGAAGTAGTGTATTTATAAGCACTACCATCAACATTAAATGGGCATATACAATCGTGGTCTTTAGGTATATTTGTAGTAGTTAATGCTGATAGAGCAAAGTTTAACGAAGAACCAGAGTTAGATAGCAATAATACATTACCAGAAGAATTAGCTCTAAATGCTCTAGCATCATATTCTACATCCCATGTTTCCTCAGTAAGATTAGCAGCAAATAGCCTATTATCTTTAGATTCTATTACTTCAGGTATAAACGTATAATTAGCTAATGAATTAAATTCATCAATACTTAATTCTGATACTAAACTACCACCTTTATCTTCATAGTTTATTACAGAACCAGTGCCAATAACTATATCATCTACTATAGATATTACAGGTACTTCATTCTTTGCCTTATAAAATAAAGAGATTATTCTAACTCTATCAAATCCAGTGCTATTATTTCTTACCTGTAACTTTATGGACTTACCAGTATTTTGTCCTTTAGAACTTCCTCTTACAGCATTGTAATTAGTTTTTTGGTCTTTATCACTCAAATGATAAAGAGGAGTAAGTGGAGATATTGCAGACTCTGTACCTCTTACTTTAAACAATTGATAACAGTACTGTATCATTCCAGATTCTAAACTACCTGTTCCAAATCCATTAAATTCAAATGGAGGTAATGCAGCCTTTGGTAGCATTACTATAGTATCCGAAGTAATAGATGAATTACTAGATATGTGATCATCATCCACATTGATTACTTTAATTTGTGAATGACCATCTGCCCAATATACTTTTACATTATTACTTGCTTCCCATCTACATACACTACTAATTGCAGCTACGTTGCTAGATGATACTTCTATATCTAAAGGCCTATTAGTTACCACTTTTGTTACAATTGGTTCTTCCTGTGATCTAGAAAAATCAATCCTATAGACATTATTATTGCTAGTACCATTAATTTTAGTAAAAACAATCGCCCAATCTCTTACTGTGGTAACATGTATGATAGTTTCACCAGACAAATTTGAAGAAGGTCTACACGCTAAGAATCCTTCTATATTTTGCATTGCTGCAAAAGAAGATCCTTCATTCGTTAGTATACGAATGTTCTCTGCATATATATATTGATTATCCTTTAACACAGAATAATCTACGTCCATATTAAGACCACCAGAGAATGTATTTGTTTGTCTTCTTGCACTCATAATTAATTGGCATTATATATATGTTGTCTAGAACCAGTATGACTATAAAACGTATTATGATCAAGAAATTCTGTATGTATCTTGTTCCATGTATTTTTAATAGACTCTAATTCATCTTCATTAGGTAGCATAGCTTCTGCATATGCTTGCTTACAGTAGAAGTTCCAAGAATTACGCATATCATAATATATACGTTGATTCATTTCCCCTCTTATATACTTTTGAAATCCTATCTTTTGTGCAATGTACCAGTAAATTGCTTCCATATATGAAGCACTATCTGGAATTAATGGATAACCATCTTCATCAGTAGGTATAGCACTATATGATAATTTTAGATATCCACATGGTGCATTTGTCATTATATAACCGGGTTTAATACTGTACTGCAAATCCCAATTAGGATTCGTACTTGTATTACCTTTCATATAATCTAAATTAATAGTATGCTTATTAATTAGGTTCCTAAGTATTGTCTTCATGTTTTTATTAGTATTTAGCATTTCTAGTGCTTCGGTTTTATCAATATTACCGTATAGATCTACAACTAGATTTACTAATACTTCATCCTTAACCCACATTTCGGGTTTTTCACAATCACAGCATTCATCACAACCCCAAGCAGCAAATGAACCTGTAGCTTTCCTCATAGGAAACCAAGGCCCATCACAATTAAAAGAATATGCAACTTGGTGTAGTTTATGTAGGTTACAAGGTAACTGTGCTTGATGGCAGTGTATTTTGATAATTGGAGCCCCTTCTACACCTGAAACAATATGTTCAAACTGTTGTACTGCACCAATTTTTTCAATAGCCTCAGCTGCCCACTCTCTAAAATCTGAGATTTTAATTTCATCTTCCTCTAACCCTAGATCTGCTATTACTTTGGCTATCGCAGTTTTGATTGATGTTAATTTTGTTATCATAAAATTTACAGTTCTAAGTAATCTCTTTCCTTATTTTTAATAATTTGGGCTAGCCGCCTCTTATTATCTCTAGTCATTACTAATTGATACATAGTCTTATTTGATGTAAGCATATTATGCTTGTTCCAATAAAATCTATATTTATAGAAGTTTGAATGTTCATTTAAGTGATATACCATTTTACCTAGCTTCTTTGATTCAGCATAATCTATTCTAAGACTCTTTCCAGAATACTCTTTAGGCTTATGCTTAATTACACTTAATGTACCTAATCTGCATGGTAACTTTATTTCTTTACCATTTTCTATTAGTTCATCTCTCAAGTATTTAAAGTAATCATTAATTATTCCTCTAAATGTTTTATAGTCTACTTGATATAATGGGTTATCTTCTATGTAATCACAGTAGCTAGTATAAAAATCTTTTCCAGTATATGACTTAGTTTCCATTCATTATTGTTTTACATCATTAGTACTATTATTTGTATTATCAGTAGGTACAGTTAACATTATATTTAGTTCTTTGCTAAATATTAAGTTTTTCAAAGTAGGAATCATATTAGCAGGGATAGGGTATGGCCCATCATAGTCATAACAATCTGCTACTTTTGTGGGGTCTTCTAAGATGCCTTCTATTTCTACATACTCTAGAAAGCCAGGTCCATTTAAATATAAATGATTATTCTTTAAGTAAGCGATATAATCATTACATGTATATTTTCTACTTGTCTGATATTTAGCTTTTGTTTCATTACCAACTTGAATGAGGTTACCATACATGTCTTTAACTGCTACTAGACCAGTACCAAAATGCAAATCTATAAATTTAGGTAATTCCTCATCCGATATATAATGAAACCCATTAGGAACACCGCATGTACTTACTTTAGATATATGTAATGGACCTAACGTTTGTATATAACTAGGATTAATATCTCGACCTTTATCTAAATCTTGCTTAATTAAATAGGCCCTATATTGATGAATCCACTGTTCTACTTGTATGCGTGACAAATTCTCACTTTCAGATATATTACTATCTCTATAAGTAAGAAATATATCATCTATTATTGTATTTAGTGAATTAAATATCATAATTAATTTAATAAACTTTTTACAGTTATTGTTACTTTTTCTTTATTATTTGTAGCTTTCTCAAGTAAGGACATTAGTTTATCAAAGGCTATTTTAGAACTACCTACCCAATCTTCTTTCTCTCCATCCCAAGTACCTACAATGATACACCCTTCTGTATCTTTAGAACTATTACCAGTATGAATTCTAATACCACTAAAGTTAGGTACATTAAGAATCTCTGGTAATATTTTCTTAAATCTTGGAGAGTGAGTTAATTTAACTTCATATGTACCTTCAGGTATTGCAGTTTTACCATATACCTTTTCTCCTTCTGGCCTTACTCTATCTTCGAGGGTATCACACAAATGTTTATCATTGATTAGTAGCTCTCCAATAGTTGCAGAGCTACCTAGAAAGATTCTATTTAATGTTAATTCCATTACGCAGCTGGTGTTTCTAATGCAGCAACTCTAGCTTCTAAAGCTTCATAATCACCTTCTAGAGTAGTCAATCTAAGATTCAAAGCTGAAATTAACTCTCTTACTTCATCATCGTTATAGTTTTGAAGACTGGCAAGTTTATTTTTTTCTTGTGTAGTATAGTCTTCAGTAGACAATCCTTTACCTTCAACTTTATCTTCTTTGTTTTGTTCTAAATCCGCTATCTGCTGTTTTATCTGAGAAATATCTTCAGTAGCTTTATTATTAACTAGAACCCATTTAGTACCATTAAAATACTTTAGATCTCCACCATTTGCATTAGATGATAAATCTGCCCAATATTTAACAGATGTAGGATTAGGCTGAATTGTACTAGCTAGAATGTCGTATTTATTATTATAAAGTGTACTCATATTGTTTTAAAATAAAAAAGGTTGACTAAATAGCCAACCTTTGTGTTTTAGATTTCATTTTCTTTTTCCTCAGTAGGAGGATCTATATTGTTTTCTTCCGGACGAACAGTAGAAATATTTTGTAAAAGTTGTTTAAGCTCTTTCACTTCAGCTCTCAATTCATCAAGTTCTTTGAAATCTTTTGTCACATTGGTTGTTATGTCCGAATTTACATTAAGTATTTTTAAGATGTCTTCACATCTCCTCATCTCCTCATCAATCTTACTTAGGCTCTCTTTCTTGACTCTGCAATCTTCTAGAGACTGTCTAACCATGTTAACAATTTGTGATTTTTCTGTGGCTATAGTAAGACCAATGCTTGAATCGGTCATCATTGTTTTATCTTCAGATACTGACAGTTTTCTTTGTTCACCATCACACGAAATCACTAGATCCACGAGCTTACGCCTATTTTGCATAGGCATCGGAAATTGTGTCGGTGGCATTGGTTCGTCATAGGGTTTTGATACACTGACTACCGTTCCTAAACTGTACGTTGTGTTCTTTTTAAAAGTACCTGTTATCTCGAGTACGTGTATTCTTGTACCCGACGTTAACTGAGAGAATGTCATATCTTTATAAATTTAAAGAATATGGGCAACTCTCATAGCTGCCCATATATCTTGATTAATATTTAGGCAGCTGGTGCAGGAGTATAATTCATCAACTGTATTACATTGTCACATTTATTAAAATATGCGATGTGTCTGTTCCCAGCACTAACTTGTGAACCAGTAATTGGCTCACTTGAAGCATTTACTAAAGGTATATTGCGAGTATTTGAAGCAGTACTTACAGAACCAGAAACCGAGATAAATACAGGTAGACTAGCTCCTGAAGCTTCTGCTGTGTGTCTAACTTCCAAAACAATTACACCTTCTTTGGGTAATCTACACCATACTTTAGGGCAGATACCTAATACTACATTTTCAGTGGATTCACCTATTGCTATAGTTTTTACTTTAGGTATTACTAGATCTAAAATATTTACGGTGTTGTTTCTACCAAATGGATTAAATACGAAAGGATACATAATTGCCTCCTTTCTTATTAAGCGCAACAGCTATCGCCGTATCCATAAGGATAACCGTAACCGTATCCATTCAACCGTCCAGTGAGGACCTTTTGTACCATCCTCATTTTCCATACCCTCTACAGCATAGCGAGCATGTTCCTCATCAAAATGAGGGCCATTAATAGCTTCATACATATTTGCAGCCAATTCTGACTTTAAAATAGTGAAACCTTTCTCCAGTAAGCTACCCTCATGCTTCTCTAAAGCAGTAGATAATTTATCTATAGCCTCTGATGGAGATTGATGGCGTTTGATTTGTTCTAATAATTTGTTCAAATGCATAGTTTCAATTTATTTATTGATTAATACTAAATTGAAATATTTTGCAATTATTTTGATATTTTGATAACCCTTGTATCTGTTACTTGTATTAAAGGGTTTGAATTAACTATTTGATAATGAGGAATTATATCCTTTTTAAAATTTAAAGTAAATAAGCGCCTAAAGAAACCTTTTTTACGCCATACTTTCTCTTCATATATAAATAAATCTTGACGATTCTTTATATCCAGCACATGTGTGATCATGCTGTCTATTCTTGCTATTTTGATAGTTGTCAATTGATTTGGCTTTAACTCTACTGTAAAATTCCTATCTACTGGAATCTCTTGAGTTATTGTATCCGAAATAATAGTTTCTACTGATGCGACTTCTTTTAATTTCTTATCCTTTATTTTAAGTTCTTTAGATTGTTTTCTTAGTTCTTGTACTAAACTATCTTCAGAATTCTTGAAGTCATCTACAGTTAATTGTAATACTTTGTTTTGTTCTTCCATTCCTGAGAGAGCCTTCTCGTAGTAATGTAAATTCACAGAAGTTCTAGCTAACGCATTATCTAGATTATCTACCTTTTTATTTAATCTGTAATTATCAAAACCTAAAACTGCTATCAATAGTATAGCACCCAATTTTATGTAATGTATAAAATTCACTATTTAATCTTTTTAACCAATTTTCTTATCTTAGGCAAATCTTCTCTATCTATAGTAATATCAAGATACTTTTCGCCTTTTTTACGTATGAACTTATTTAGAAGTTTCCAAGGTCCATCTGGATATAATGTAGCTAAGTTTTCTATAACAGACCATAGTTCTACTCCAGCAATAAGTCCTGCAAAGAATTCTACTAAGTGAGCATCTATAGATACTAGTATATTAGCATCTATTTGATTTGCAAACCATATAATAGCACCACACCAACCAAATTTGCGTAGGGTTTTCCATAGTCTTCTTGATTCAAACTTCTTTTGATTTTTAAACGCTATCTTACCTCCTAAATAAGCATCTACTAATATGATTAGTAGTAAGATAAATAGAACTGTCCATAAGGGTGTAAAACTACTTGCCACCCAACTAAATGCTCCTGTTATCAAGCAAGAGATAAACTTGGCTGGACCATCACTGAATAGTTCTTTAAAGTAGTTCATACTAGATACTCCTTGGGACAATAAAAAATATTGATGAATTTTATTTAACATAATAGATTGATATGAAAGGAAAACAAAAACGCTAACTAAATTTTACTTCAGTTAGCGTTTGGTATTTTTTGATATGAGAATTGATGTTATAACGTCTTTAGTTACTAAAAGTTCTCTTATATAAATTGACACTATCCTAAGTAATAGCGGTTATTAACTAACCTAATTTAATTACTGGAAGTGCTGTGTTAAGTTCACTTTTTAGTGAGGTGGTATATGAATCATTATTAGCATCTAGTAACCAAGCTGTAGTAGCATCTTGTTGAGTAGAAGACCAAAAGGGTTTATAACTAAAATAAGAAAAACCAAATATATCAATTACCCGATCTTGTAATTCTGATCTATACTTATGAATTATAAGAAGTTCACCAATAGATGGTAAATACCAATTAGTACCAATCGGTACAGGAGTAAAACGATATGCATATCCAGCAGCATACTCATTTGATCCAGCAACATTTTGAAAGGTATCGTGCATTATTTCTGTATTTTGTCTACCATTAAGATCATCAACACCAATTCCAACATCTGGTACTAGGAAAGTATCAAAATTTTCAGGACACCACCTGTAGCCATTAGATAGATTTACTCTAGGTGGCAATAAAAACGAACCGTTGCTATCCACGATAGCAAACCCAAGAACTTGTGATAGGTTGGTATTGGATAATTTTTGAAATTCAGGAAAAGTATAAAATTTCTTATCCACGTGATATACATATACTCCTTCTACTGCAGGTAGATTTGGATACACTTTCGTATTGCCAAGAAATATTGCGTCCACCTTAGTTGTTCCCAACATTACATTTGTTATATCTGTACTTCCTAACTTTATCATATTAACCTGTAATTATATATAACGTTGTTGCTGATTTACTTGATAATGCATCATATGCAGATTGAGTCATAACCCTAATACTTGCTACACCAGATTCATTTTTAACAGGAGTATAACCTAATGCATTAGTTACATTACCACTGCTTAAAGAAATAGTTCCAGAAGAATTTGTAATGTTACTTCCAGTTTTTACTCCACCCAATACAGAACCAGTTGCCGTTGGCAATGAATAATTATTAGCATTAGTGGCTACACCATTTAATTTGGTTACCATTGCAGAACTCATTAGACCGTTAGCAGATGTAGTAGCAACTGCATATGTGGTATCTTTAGCAGATATACTTAATTGTCCTGCAGTAGGAGTAAGGGTTACATTACTACCAGCTACTACATTAATTGTTTTAGCTGCAGATCCATTAAATGTATATAAATTTGTACCCTCTGTGCTTCCTCCTGCTACTTTAAATATAAACGAATTAGCAACTTTCGATGCATTTACTGCAGTACCTCCACTAGCTAACGCACCAACTTCAGATGCTGTATAGGTAGGCTTAGATGATCCAATCCAACTAGGTTTACTTGTAATTTCAGTCCAAGTATAAGTTGGTTTTGTACTAGCTTTAGCCCAAGCACTAACATCGGATGCTGGACGAGAATTACTTAGTCTTGAGTCATTTCCTTGACAAGCAGTTCCAGCTGCAGTACCATATGTTACACTAATCGTACCAGATGAGTTAGTAATACCAGTACTAGTTTTAACACCTCCTAACACAGATGAAGTAGCTGCAGGCAAACTGTAATTATTTGCACTAGCTGCAATACCAGCTAACTTATTTTTTTCAGCTGTAGTATAATCATTTGTACTAAGGGATTTTCCTGATACTTTATCAACCTTGTTACCTAATGCTGAGTTCATTGCAGCAGTAGTTGCATAACCAGATAAATCTACAGTTTCACTGAGTTTACCCCATGTTGGTGTAGTAGATGTAGCCACATAGTTTGCACCAGTATCATTAACATTATAAACATCGCCTATTGTTACATCCACAGTAGGTAAGTTAGCGTAACTAGCAACAGATCCTTTTACTCTATAAACACTACTAACTTTACTATCTACTTCAGCTTTTGTATATACATTACTCGCATTAGCTTTAGTAGCTAATTGTGTATCTACATAAGACTTTGTTACATCCACAGTAGGTATAGTGGGTTTATTACTAAGATCTGTATAACTACCAGAAGTGGCAACTGTAGCTAAATTTGGTCTACCAGTTAAATCATTATATGCACCACTTGTAGCAACTGTAGCAAATTTTGGTTTACTTAATACATTATCCCATTCAACTGAATCTGCCATACCACCTCCAGTTGCACTAAGCACTTCACCATTCATGGTTAAACCTGTACCAACTTTAATACCACCTTTAACTGTATCTGAAGCTGTAGGCAACGTGTAATTGCTTAAACCTGCTAACTTAGTTTTCTCCTGAGAGGTGTAGTCATTAGAACTAAGCCCAAATCCATCTATCTTGTCTACTTTACTTTGGATAGCCGTAGTATTAGCAGAAATAGCAGCAGTATTTTGAGATATTTTTTTATTTATTTCAGTAAAATCTACTTCTGGTATATTGACTACTGTCCATTCCCCGTTTTGTCTAGCATATTGTTTACCATCTAATGGAGCTTCTGGAATTACTGGATTATTATCCGAACTTAGGTATGGGATTTTGACCCACTCCCCATTATTTTTTACTTTGATTACCATAATTAGATATTAAATATTTGTCTACCAATAGATTTAGCATTATCTCTACATTCTTGAAATGCTTGCCATTCTTCAAAGCGACTGCGTATTATTTCCCCATTCATAAATTGTTCAACCATATTAGATTTTAATGCTGCTTCTTCATCTGCACTATATTTAGTTCTAATAACTTTACTTACAAAAGACTCATAAGTTGGTTCTTCATTGAATTTTAATTCGTAGTAAGCATAACCATGTATATCTTCAGAATTAACTTCTTCAATATCCCATCTAACAGCCCATTCATTCATTCCTAGGTATTCTATTACTTTAGGTATATTATCACCCTGTACTTTTTTTAATTCCATCATCACTTAATAATTTTTGTCTATAATCTTTAAAATTATAAGATCTTGTAAAGCGATACCATAAATTATGACAGTTTCCATATTTACACCATCCCCAATAAGCTGCCATTGCTGCTAGCCTCTTATTCTTACTTTTATAACTTAATTTATGAATAAACTTCTTTTTGATATCTTTCCTGAGTAAAGTATGACCGTGGTAAAATACATAACCAATAAAATCTATACCTCTTACTTCTACAGGAAATATCTGCCAATTACGTTTTACTTTTAATTTCAAGTTATCAGCTAGATATTTTTCAATCTCTTGTAAGCAATATCTTAAGTAATCTTTATCTGGGTGTAATATAACAATATCATCACAATACCTGTAATAATATTTTATTTTTAATACTTGTTTAATCCACCTATCGAACCAAGTCAAATTCAAAAGTACGATAAGTATCTTCAATTAATGCCTTTTGTAACCGGACCAGATTTTCATATGGGTTCCTGTCAAATTTCTTAACGCCGTATCTTTTAGTTTTACCTAGCCTAGCCTTCTTTTCAGCCCGGACCAGATTTTCATATGATATTATCCTGGAGGTAAGGCTGATCTAAGTTCAACAAACATTTTTGAAAGTATATGAAAGTATCTGTTAGTTCCAAAATTTCACTGATATTCGTCTATGAATTCGAGGATGCATTATTAGCATTAGCTATGAAGACTCTGCATTGAGAACCATTATCTGAATTACCTGACTGTTTTTTCAAGTATGAAATAATGTGACAGCAGTCTTACTATAAAGTCATCTCATAGTAATTCTTTTAGATCCCGCCCTTGTTATTAATATTTAATTATCTATATTACTCAGGACTATGCCTGCATTTTCTTAAATGTATCTGAATCAACTACAACGATCTTACCGTAAAAGGCTAATCTTGCACCGACAGCCGTCCACGAAAACGAGGACGCATTAGCAGCACGAGCCACGAAGACCCCGCATCGAGAACCATCATCCGGAATACCCGACCGTAGAAAGATTCTATTTCCTGTTGGATTAAACCAGCTATAATCGGAATAGTAAGTAGTTTCAGATCCACCATGTGCTGTAGGAACTACATCACCATATTTACCTTGAGCTATGGCTTTGATCCATCCATTATATCCTGCTGTTGCAGCTGGATTAGGTTCATATCCTACAACTCTGATATTAGTAGCACCTGCTGCTTCAAGCTCTGCTACATCCTTATCTGGGAATGAACCTCCGTCATATACAACGTATTTACCTTTTAAAATGTTTATTCCTTGTACAAACTCCCACTTACTGTAATAGCAGTCTTCAAGTCCTAAGAAGTTAGTTGAGTAATATCCTGTATCTTCTACAACTGCAGCTTTACCGTCTTTATTACCAAGAGCTATTGTCCCACCAGTCTTACCGTAGTTATATCTCTTAGTACCTCCTGAACAAGGAATAGCACTATTACTTGTACTAATGTTAGTAGTCTTATAGTAAGCACAAAACATTCTTGCTATAGTAGCATGAGATCTATAATCACCAATACCCCATAAAGATCCATGTGTTTTAGCTGCTGTAACAAACTCAGCCATTGTTTTTGAAGCTGCACTTGTCTGTGAAGCTGTACTTATCAACATACCTTCTATGTTTATCGATCCTTCAAATGAAGCTAATAACATTTCAGGTTCTTCAATGTAATTACTATCTATTTGCTGTTCAGATATATAGGTTCTCCAAATGCCAGGGCTTCTCTCTATAGTTTTGTGATAGTATTTTGGAAAATAAACCATTCTATTTTGATGGTTGTTCATAATTGTAATGTTTGTACTATCTGGCCATTTAGAACTATCTTCTTCGTTACAATAACTAATTAATGCAGCATCATCACCACTAGGCATAGCAATGCATCTCTTAAACTTACTTCTTAATGATTCAATTACATTTCTATTACCACCTGTTGCACATGTTGTGGATGAATTGTTTTCATCATTTTCATACCAGTATGCTAGAGTATCTTCTAGATTAGAAGTATCTACTAATGTTTTATAATACCAGGTTCCATTATAAGAACCGAATAATATGGAGCTTTTATTAATTAAATTTACTTGACCTGAACAATGTTTTGGTAATCCTGTTGTGTTATCTTTTCCATCATTCGCATAAAGATTCAAAACACACCACCCCGAAACAGCAGGAGTAATTTCTCCTTGTAGCAATACATGGGAAGTTTCACCAGTATAATTGTTTATTGCCCATTTACATAATGCAATCAAAAAATCCTCTGTCGGATAGCCAACTGTCCTATAATCTGATCTTAATAAACCCTGACTTATTAAATCAGTTATTTTTGGAAAATTAATATATAATGCAAGATTACCATTTTTATATCCAGCATGATACCCATCTAACAAATCAGCATCCAAACCACTACCTGTACCATCATTACCAGCATGCCATATTTTATTATTCTTATAAGTAAATGCATCTTTAGATACAGTAAGATTATTAGCACTATCCCAAGGACTATTATCCCATCCTACATAAGCATTATAAGCTCTATATATAGATCCGTTTCCAGTAGAAAACATTCCAATTCCACCAATATAACCAGTTTTATCAAAGTTTCTAAAAAATAAACCTTTTGCATTAGCACTGGTTTTAGAAGTCTCTAATTTTAATCCATCTAAAGAAACTTCGGTATTGTATCCAGCAGCCGTTATATTAAGAGCACCTGTCATGGTATCTCCTGCCTTTTTGACATATCTGGCATCGCTAGCATCTTGAGTCATTGCAGTAATACCTTTAGCAAATGCAATCTTAGTACCATTCTTAGTAGCTGTAGTAATTACATTACCTGTACCGGTTACTTCAATTGTCTCAAGTTTGTTTGCTTTTATGTTGGTAATGTCCTGAGTAATTGTAGAATCATCGTAATTACTCAACCCATCAAGCTTAGTCTTATCAGCAGCAGACATTACACCTGCAGTAGTACTGGTAGCTTTGTTAATAGTGAGTACTTGATTGGAATTATTATCTGTAACAGGATCTTTAATATTCAACGTAATAGCAGCATTATTTGCATCTTGTACAAAACTACCACTAGTTACGTAACTATTAAGATTATCTACTTTATTTTTATCAGCATTACTATAGTCATTAGTAGATAAATCTTTACCCTCTACTTGATGAACAAATCTTGCATCAGCATCTACTTTACTATAACCATCAAATGTAAAGTCATAATCTTCATCAGTATCCATCCAGATGATTTCATTGTTGGTAGGTTCATCTGGACTAATTGCGATATCTTCTGGTATAGTTACATTTTTATCTACAACATTCAAAAGTACTCTTTTAGTAATGGTTTCAATCTTATTAATTTGTGCACCTTCTTCAATACCTTGCAACTTTGCAAAGTCTTCTTTAGACATCAAACCATTAGCAGTTAATGAAGATAATTCAGCAGTACCTCCTAATGCATCCCAACCTTCACTTGTCCATGCATAGTTAGTATCATTTTTACGAACATTCCATACATCACCAATAATATTACCTTCAGTAGGTAAATCTTCAATCGTATCTACAGATCCTTTGAAAATATATACAGAAGTAAACTTACTGTCTACTTGGGATTTATTATAGTAATTGTTGGCAAGATCATCAGATACTACCTTTATGTTAGCGTCAGTTTGATCCTTAGTATAATACCTAGTATCATGAGTATGAGTAGTTACTTCACCTACTAACACAGCTTCAATAGCTGCTTTACTAAGTTCAGCATCTTTACCGGGCTCTCCTTGAGGTCCTTGGAATCTACCCATGTTAACCCACTCTGTACCATTCCAAAAGTATAAGTCTGTACCAACAATATAAGAATCACTAAGTTGCGGATCTACTATATCACCTAGTTCCTCTGGACTGTTAAGTCTACCTTTTAAAATAATACCTGAAGATGGCCAACCAGTATTTACATATACATCATCAACTTCATCCCAAAGATACCAATAGCCGTCGTCCCCTACTTTGGGAGGATTGTCTGCATATTCTTTAGCTCTGTTTGCTTGAGTATTAGCATTGTTAGCAGCAGTAGTAGCATTTGTAGTAGCCTGTTGTGCAGCTGTTTTAGCCTCATTTACGGCAGTTATAGCATCAGATGTATTCTTTTCCCTTGCAGCCTCTTGAGTCTCTCTAATTGCCTCATTTGCCTGTCTAGTGGCTTCATTTGATTCCCTTTCCTGTTCTGCTGTATCACGAGCTGTTTCTGCTTCTACACGCTTAGCTTCTTCCTCCTTTCTAGAAGTTTCAGCAGTTACTCTTTCACTTTCAGATGCAACTCTAATTGCTTCATTAGCTATACGTTCTTTTTCTTTAGTGTTACGTTCACTTTCAGAATTTGCTCTTAATTGCTCTGCTGCTGCTCTTGCACCTTCAGCTGTTACACGATCTGATTCTGCATTAACCCTACTAGACTCTGCTTCTTTTCTAGAGGTTTCAGCAGCAATACGAGCGTTCTCAGCAGTTACTCTCTTAGCCTCTTCTGCTTTTCTACTATCCTCATTAGAGATGCGAGTATTTTCATTGCTTACTCTGGTATTCTCAGCATTAACTCTACCTTGTTCTGCAGTAACACGTAATGCTTCTGCTTCCTTAACAGCTTGTTCAGTAGCTTCTACTTGAGCTTTAGCTTCTAATGCTTCTGCTGCTGCATCTAATGCAGGTTGTTTTAATGACTGAACCCACTCTTCTTCAGTACCTACGAAACCATGTTTTACTGCAACTTCATATGCTGACCAACCTTGAATACCTTGCATACCAGATAAGTCAACAATAAACTTCCAGCCTTCTTGAGTCTTTAAGTAAACTTTAGCATCATCAGGATCTTCTACATTATTAGTATTAATAAGTACATACTCACCTAACTTTACATCAGCAGTACCCCAATCAGCTTCCATTGCTTCTACTGAAGGATATTCCTTCTTGTAAGTGAAAGCATCACCAATAGCAGATATACCCGTATTAACATATTGTTTAGTATCATAGTCATAGATCCACCAATCATTATCTACGATCTTTGGTGGATTACTAGCAATCTCTTCAGCTTTATCAGTAGCAGCTATAGCATCGTCAACTATACCTTCAATTTCTTCTACAGCTTGATTAGCTTTATCTGCAGCTTCATTTGCTTTATTAGCTGCATCTAGTGCAGCAATAGCTGCATCTTCAGATGCTTTGCTTAAACTATCAATCCAATCTTGTTCACTACCTTCGAAACCTAATTTAACTGCAATATCATAAGCACTAAGACCACGAGCTTCTATACCTGTATCTACATATACTTTGTTGATAGGATCATAAGTAAACCAATGATCATTCTCACCTATATATGGAGTCTCTGCAGTAGCTTTTACTCCAGTATCTCTATTGTCTACCCACCAGTTGCCATTAGAACCAATAAATGGTGGTACATAGTCATCTTTACTTACATCAAAGAGTACAACCCATTTTTCTATATCGTGATTGTAAACTTTAATTATTCTACCTTTTGAATCTGCTCCCAAGTCAACCCAGTACCCAACCTGATCTGGATTGGGTACGGTTATACTTGCAAACCATTCATAATATACATTATTCTTAATCATATTAAACTATATATGGATTTTCCTCTTTTATTGTTTGTATTGCTTCTAACCACTTGTTATAGTACTCAGTAGCTTTCTCATCATTACCTAATGCTGTATTTTTTACATACCCCATATAAAGAGGGTCTGCAACACTTTTATAATCCTTTTCTCTATTTTTCTCTATCTCGATATTTTTATTAATTTTTATATCTTCTATTTCTTCCTGAGTAAGAGGAAGCATGTAAAAAAGATGATATAAATCATAATCTTTATGAGAATTATAGAATTCAATTTGTTCTAATGATGCTGGCATCATTTTACCTTCTAGGATATCATCATAACTAGTTGCAATATTTTCAGGAAGAATACTTTCATACCATTCTTTTGTACCTATTGTCATTCCTCCTGCAAAAAATACATAATATTGTTCGTTTTCCATAATAAGTGTTTTATTGATAAGCTAAAAATATAATATCTACTGCATCATTTCCTTTCAACCCAGGTCTATGACTTTTATTATCTGTGTCTATAAATACAATATCGCAAGAATTTGAAGATCTACTAGTTACTCCTGTAGAACCAACAAAAGCACCAACAGTAGATCTTTTACTGCCTATAGCATATGCTATATAATTAGTATTTCCAATGTTATGGTTTACTCGTATAGTACCATCGTTTACATTTGAAATACTGGATACTTTTTTTCCACCAACTGTATACACGTTTTGTATTGATGAATTAGTACCACTATAATAGCAAATACAAACAACGCCAGGGCCAAACCAAGAACCACGATAAGCTTCATCTACTGTAATTTTTTTACAAGATAGAGTACCTGTTATAGTGGCATTATTTGCTACCATTGAACCATCTTGATATACTCTAAAAGGAGCCCAGAATCTATTTCCTTGTGAGGTACCATCATCAAATGGTTTACCTGCCCATATTCGTACTTCACCACTAGCATTTCCATAACCTGAAATACCTGCAGTAGCTCTACCATTACTATCCATTGGGCCTAAGGTAATGATACCTCCTTTGAACATATTTATTTTACCTTTATTATAACGAGTTTGCCCATTAACAGTAGTAATACTTGATAGTAGATCATCATCCCCAATAGCTATCACTTGTGCAGCAGAACCTGCGTCATTACCAGGATCTAATACAACACATTTATTAGCAGAATATATAACACCAGTTGGGTCAAAATTCCAACCTGCTATAGTAGCAGTTTGTGCTAATAATAAATCTGTTGCAACCATTTCAAAAGAAGACATTACCTTAAATCCGCTAATTTTATCAGTAGAACCTTTACTTTTTACAATGTAGTATTGACCATTATATTTAACAACATCTCTTCTATCTTCATTCCAGTAATAAGTTTTACTACTGCTAAAATCTCCTCTAAATGTTAATGCTGGTCCTGCTGGACCTGTTTCACCTTGCGCAGGTCTACCTTGTACCCAGCCAAGAGAGGAATCATAATAATACCAATATCCATTCAAAATGTACGGAGAATGTCCATCATCACCTTTTGCACCATCAGCCCCATCAGCTCCATCTTTACCAGAGAATTTAACTGGTTCTGTCCATCTATAAGATGTGTTTGGTATTAGATCTATAGAATTAGTATTTGGATCATAAGTACCTTTACTTGACCAAGTAGTATAACTACTTAGATAATGTGCATCCAGTGACCAATTATATGCACCTGTTGCAGTAGGTAATGTAGCAAACGTTGGCCTAGAAGGTGTGCTATTACTACAGATATAAATAGTAACTTCTTGTTTACCATTTTGACCAGTAATTCCCTGTTTACTCTTGGATATTACAAAGTCTACTGTATCTACTTTTGTATTTGCCCCTTTTACAGTAGTATAAAAATCTATTCTATATACTAGAGCATCTGAAGTAAATGCAGAAAGTTTATCTGTAGGATAACTTAATTCTTTTGTACTACTATTATAATTTAAAGATGGACCTGTTCCATAGTAAGGAGTTCCATAACCTTGCAATGTGTAGTTGGTTACTTCCTCATTACCATATCTTAATTTACTAGTTGTAGTTGCTACTCTAGCAGCATCAGCAGTGAAGATACCGTTCTCATCAGTTACAATAGAACAGTTCTCATTTTGCAATGAACCACGATAAACATTTTCTCCATCCCTTACTTTATTGATAGTAATGAAATCATAAAACTCATTACCAACTGAATCTGTAACTACACACTTGAAAGTGACTTCATCAGCAATATTCATCCATGCAGAGTTATATTGTACTCGTAATGTTGGGCCTACTTCATTCTGAATTAAGTTCCAACTGTATTTACCAGCCTCACTATAATACCACTTATAGGTTGCTCCATTAACATTTGTAGTAGATGTTGAAATATCTATATAAGTTGGATTTGGTACAGTTTCACCACTCTTGTAATGAAAATATTGTTCACCGGTCATTGTCATATACATAGCATCTTCACCATTGAATCCATTTTCACCATCTTTTGTAGTACCTATATACCATACTTTGTCAATAGTATATCCATCTTCCAAAGTAGCACTAATGGTTATTTCTGCAGTGGTAGAGTTTAAAGTATCTAAATACACCCTATTAGATGCTAAATCGACATGAGCTGTAGCGGTTCCTTTTACAGACTTAATTGTCATATTTTTGATACTTATTGCATTTATACCATGATATGCCATAACATCTGTATATATTTCACTTATGACTATTTTTGGATTACCAGATTCGTCATAAGGAATAACAGCAGTACCATTACTTAAGTCTACATAATAAGCATCTGCTCCTTCAGCACCATTGAATAATTTCGCAAGCTGTACATCATCATAATACTCACCACCATCTGAATTAGTTACTGTACATCTTAATGATAATGTCCTTTGACCCTTATTTAATGAAGTGTAAAATACCTCTAATGAACTATAAGTTCCCATAATTACTCCAGTATCTAATCTTGTCCATTTGAAAGATGGATTAGTCATACCATGCACATTTGCTGTGAGACTTATAGTAGATGGAGTTGGCGCCCCACTATCATCTGGTGTTTCATATAAAAATAATCTATCACCAGTAATTTCTACCCATTTAGCAACATCATCACTTGGGGTACCTGCTTCACCTTTTGATACTTGTTTCTGCCAATCATCTTCTTCATCTTTTGGTTCTGCTGTAGTACCATCTGGTTTCATACAAATCCATAAACTACCATTATGACTTACTTGATCGTAATAATAGTAAGTATTACCAGAAACCCAAATACCTTTATATACAGGTACTCTAACGATTCCTGTGTCAGAAGTTTGATAAATTGTACCTACAAATTTAGTTTGTTCTCCACCAATTACAACTCTTTCTCTTACTACCCCAGCTACAGGATCATCCGCTAGAGTAAACTCGTCAATACCTTTGTAGAATGTCAATCTAGGAGCATTCATACCTTTAGCACTAATATAGATCGCATTACGACGCTCATCCATTTGTAAGTTATAATCTGGATCAGCTTCATACATGTGCCCTAACTGAAGTATAGTATCTCCTTCTCCTGGCTCTGAGCTATTTGGTTCACATACATCCTTTGATAATACAATATAATCTCTTCCAACTTCATTAACTTTACGCCAATATCTTTTAACATTTTTACCATCAAACTGTTGGCATATTGCCATATCGTTAACTACAAATTCATTGTACTTAGTTCCATCTTCTGTATCAAAATAGCATTTGTATCCATCAGCAAGTGTTTCTACTTTAGTACATTTCATGTCTCCTAAAGTAACTAACAAATCTCCTCCGACAGCCTTTATCTCATTTACTGTAAGTTCATTAACTGTCATGTTACCTCTTACAAATAAATTATCAAGCTCTAAATTCCATTTAGTTCCAAAAGGATACAAACTAGCGCCTTGTCCATCCCAACCAGATCTAAATATTGTTCCACCCTGTAAACCATTTTTAAAGTCTATTCTACCTTCTGCAGTATCCCCATATTTATTTAAAAAGGTCTTTTCAGTTTTTAAAGAAGTATACAATGTACCATCAGAAGGTTGAGTTGTTTCTGTTGATTTAATTACAGGTAAAGAACCAGAACTGCTAGCTACTGCTTCTACTTGATTTTCAAGTTTAGACAATGCTTGATTTAACGTATCAGATGTAGCTAATGGAGATGCATCGTTTGCTTTATAATAACCAGATAAAGGAAATATTGTAGCAGTACTTTGGGTATGATATCCTGGAGCAGATCCACTACCACCCCCATTTGCAATAAGTTCAGATAATGCTGTAATAGTATT
>OLQJ01000058.1_pt1 | contig 98499 bp, 102 predicted proteins | sample 1673231 | NCBI WGS metagenome assembly OLQJ01 (sample SAMEA3136769, study PRJEB25190) | human gut metagenome | biome: human gut; feature: human-associated habitat; material: faeces | place: Austria | collected 2013
TGATCCTGAACGACAAAATCACACATGTGGGCAAGCGAACGACAAGGGACAAACTATTGTCCTATCTGTCGGCAGAGTCTATCAGACATTCGTCGTTATCCTTTGATATTCCCTTTGACCGGCAGCAGCTGGCTGATTATCTGTGCATTGACCGTGCGGCAATGTCTACGGAGATATCAAAGCTACAGAAAGAAGGTTTTATAAAAACAAATAGAAATCATTTTGAATTGACTGTTTGTAATAATTCGGATTCTGAAATAAAAATGTGATATCCATCATGAAAAATTGTGTATTACAGTTATGTCAAGCGGATATTCGCAATTGAAGCGTTACTGTTCACTCCGTTCTCAGTAACGTTTATATAGTATTAAAAACTATATAAACTGGTTTCTCTTGACAAGAATAAATATTGTGATATACTTTGAATATCAAAATATTTAAAATACAAACAAAATAACAGGAGAAGAATTATAATGAAGAATTTCAAAATAGGAGATAAAATCACAAGAGTTCCATTGATCCAGGGGGGAATGGGAGTTGGGATCAGTCTTGGCAGACTTGCAGGTTCTGTTGCGAAAGCAGGAGGAGTTGGTATTATTTCCACTGCACAGATCGGCTACAGGGAAGAAGATTTCGACAGAAATCCGGCAGCAGCCAACGAACGTGCCATTGCCGGTGAAATGAAAAAAGCCCGTATGATTTCCGAAGACGGAATCATAGGATACAATATTATGGTTGCACTGAAAGAATATGCATCTCACGTAAAGGCTGCAGTAAAAGCCGGCGCAGACATCATTATTTCCGGTGCGGGACTTCCCACAGAGCTTCCGGAACTGGTAAAAGGAAGTCTGACAAAGATTGCGCCCATCGTATCTACAGACAAATCCGCAAAAGTAATCCTGAAATACTGGGACAGAAAATACAAAAGAACTGCAGATCTGGTAGTGATCGAAGGTCCTCAGGCAGGCGGACACCTTGGCTTTCATAAAGAAGAACTGGAGAAATATACCGAAGAATCCTACAGTGAAGAAATAAAGAAAATCATCGCAACAGTAAAAAGCTACGCAGAGAAATATGAGACAGAAATCCCAGTGATTGTAGCCGGTGGTATCTATAACAGAGAGGATGTCCAAAAAGTGGATAATCTGGGTGCTGACGGCATTCAGGTAGCTACCCGTTTTATTACAACGGAAGAATGTGACGCAGACATCCGCTACAAAGAAGCTCATTTAAAAGCAAAAGAATCCGACATTGCCATTGTAAAAAGCCCTGTTGGAATGCCAGGTCGTGCCATTATGAACAAATTCATGACCCGTGTCATGAACGGCGAACAGATTCCACACAGTCCCTGTCATGGATGTCTTGTAAAATGCAGCCCCAAAGAAATACCTTACTGTATTACTGACGGACTGATCAATGCAGTAAAAGGGAATGTAGATGAGGGACTTCTTTTCTGTGGTGCAAAAGCATGGAAAGCAGAGCGTTTGCAGACAGTACAGGAAGTGATTAATGACTTGTTTTAATCAATCAAGTAGCGAAGCGGATTGTGAATATCCGTTTGACTATAGAAATGCATAATTTAAGGGGTGAACGTTTTGTAATGTTCACCCCTTATTATGGATTTGTACAGTATTTAATTCTGAATTTCTGCCAGTGCCTTTTTAAACTGAAATGTAAATAAAACAGAGGTAAAGATCACAGCAGTAATATCTGCAATGGGTTCAGCCATATATACGCCTGTTGTTGAATCAGATATCATATGAGGCATAATATAGATCAGCGGGATCAGCAGTACAAACTTACGGACAACAGCAACAATAATAGAGTTTACAGCCTTTCCAAGGGAGGTAAAGGTCATCTGGCAGGCAATCTGGATACCGAAGAGGAACAGACCACCCAGATAGATCTTCAGCATTGGTGCAGTAAATCCAATAAGATCTGTATCAGCAGTAAAAATACTTACAAATACTCTGGGAACAAGCTGTACAGCAGCCCAGAGAAGTACAGAATATGACAGACAGGTGATCAGAAGCAAACGGAATGTTTTCTTTACTCTGTCTGCATTTTTTGCACCGTAATTATAACTGGAAATTGGCTGTGCTCCCTGCGCAATTCCCTGAAGAGGAAGCATGGCAAACTGCATAACACTGGTCAGGATGGTCATGGCTCCTACTGCAATATCACCGCCGTACCGAAGCAGGGATGAATTGAAGCAGACAGTCACAATACTTTCGCTTGACTGCATGATAAAAGCAGCAAGTCCCAGCGCGATACAGGGAAGAACGACCTTTGCCTCCAGGTGGAGATGCTTTTTCCTGAGGTGAAGCAGTGTCTTTTTGCCGCAGAGGAATGAAACTACCCAGAGTGTGGAAATTGCCTGTGAGATAACAGTTGCCAGTGCAGCACCGCGTACCCCCATATGAAAAACAAAGATAAATACAGGGTCTAAAACAATATTGCAGACAGCACCGATCAGGACGGAAACCATGGAAAATGTGGTAAATCCCTGTGCAGTGATGAATGCATTCATACCAAGGGTTAATTGTACGAACAAGGTACCGAAAGCGTAAATATGCATATAATCTGTTGCATAACTGATGGTGTTTTCACTGGCGCCAAAAGCCAGTAATAAATCTCTGCCCCAGATCAGTAAAATGGCAGTGAGGATAACAGAGATAATAATCTGAAGAATAAAACAGTTGCCTAATATATTCTCAGCAGATTTATTATCCTGTTTTCCCATGTAAATAGAAGCCCTTGGTGCGCCGCCGGAACTGACCAGTGCCGCAAATGCGGAGACGATCATGATGATGGGCATACAGACTCCCACACCGGTAAGTGCCAGGCTGCCTTCCCCCGGGATGTGGCCGATGTAAATACGGTCTACAATGTTATAAAGCATGTTGATGAGCTGGGCAATCACTGTTGGAATGGATAGCTTTAAAAGAAGCTTTCCAACAGGTTCTGTGCCCAGAAAATTTTTGTTATCTTGCATGGATGATAACCTCTTTCTTAAAAATATTTTTGAATGAATAATATTTAATGATACGATATAAAGAAAGGAAAGTCAACTCAGGATAGAGAATTTGGGCAACGTTACTGTGAACGGAGGTTACTGTTCACACACCACTATCCCGCGAGGTGTTTTGGCATGAATATGCCAAAATCCCGAGACATACAAGCCAAAATTCCATTGCCGCAGGCAATCTGGAATGAATTTTGGCTACGTTACTGTGAACGGAGTGAACAGTAACGAACGGAGTGAACAGTAACAGTTCCGGGACATCTGGCAGATACAGATACCCGGAACTTTTTGGATTAAGATGAGTTATTTTAGAGGATTACTATAAATCAGGCAGCGAAGCGTATAGTTTTATCTGCCTGATATGTCAGAAAATGTCCGGATGAGATCAGATTGTAATTACATACGCCCTGTTTCCTCTATAATAGGGACGTCCGTCTACACCGCTGAGGTCATAACTCATACGGTAATATCTTTCGATATGTCCTGTGCCTTTTGCCCAGTTCGGATCGCAGACTTCTCCTTTGATCTCAGCCCATCCATGACCGCCTGATGAGATAACCTTGGCTTCAAATCCGACTGCGTTAGCCAGGTAAGCAAATGCAGATGCAAAAGCGAAACAGTCGCCATGCCCCCGGTAGAACATATCCTCCGCATAGCTGACATCCCAGTTTGAGTAATAGTAACGGAAATCGTAGTCATTGCCGGTGCCACCGTATCCGTAGCTGACTGCCTTCAGATAACATCTCCATAATTTCTCTGGTTTGGACATATTTCTTTTGGTCACACGACGCATGACCTGGTTAGCTGTGACCATAAGGTTCAGTTTTCTTTTTTCTTCACTGTTATAGCGTGCTTCTCCACTTTTGGTAAGATAAATACCATTTACACGCCGGGAAGTTACCATGGAGGCATAACAGCCGTTGCGGATTTGGAAGAAATAATAATCTCCCTTGATCTTCTGCCAGCCGTTTTGCTGGATTCCCTTTTCATTAAAATAATATTTCTTTCCGCGGATTGTGACAAGTCCCTTTACAGTATGTCCGTTTTCATCATAGTAATAAATGTTTCCGCTGGGTTTGTGGTCAAATTTGTTACGTTTTTTTGATGCTGCGGATACTGAAGCTGAAAATAAAAAAGAGCAACAGATAGCAATAAGAATTGCTGAGATAGAAAATACTTTTAATTTTTTCATAGAGCACCTCCGTTCTTTATGAGCAGATACTTATTTCTGATAAATAATGTACAATGAAGAAATTATCTACTCTAATCATAAGATATATTTTATTATATAAGACAATTTAACTGTGCGCAATATTAAATTAAGGAGAAAAAGCGTTACTGTTCACACACCACTATCCCGCGAGGTGTTTTGGCATAAATATGCCAAAATCCCGAGACATACAAGCCAAAATTCCATTGCCGTAGGCAATTTGGAATGAATTTTGGCAACGTTACTGAGAACGGAGTGAACAGTAACGAAAAAGCTGAAGAGCGGATTGTTGCGCGGATGCGTTTTGTGGTGTATAATTAAACGCAATAGGCTTGTGAACAGTAGCTCTGTAATTTAAGCAAGGATATAAGGTGAACAATTTTGAAAAAGACGATAGAAGAACTATTAAGTGGAAATTTCAGACATGAACATCCGCAGCTCCTTTTTTCGCAGGACAAAATAGAAGTGACTCTGAAAGCAGGTGATGTGTACAAAGGGGAACTGTATTTCGGAACAGAGGATAACCAGAAAATACGTGGATATATTACATCTTCCAACAGGCGCGTGGTACCGGGAACCGAGAAATTTTCGGGAACTACGGTGAGACTGCAGTATGGAATTGACGGTGCGGGGATGCACCCGGGTGAGAGACATGAGGGATGGCTTTGTTTCACCACAGACATTGGAGAATATAAGCTGCCATTTCTTATTCAGACAGAGAAAGCAGAACTGAAAAGTGCAGCCGGAGATGTGCCGGATATGGATACCTTTGTGAATATTGCAAAGGACGATTTTAAGGAAGCATATCGTGTTTTTACAGACCGCAGATTTGAACTTCTGTTAAGAAATGCCGGACAGAAAGAGAAAGCTCTTTATAAGGGACTCTCAAAACAGCCTGTGACATTTCAGCATGTAGAAGAGTTTCTGATCGGAACGGGAAAAAAGGATCCTGTAAAAATTGAACTGAAGGCAGATCAGAACAGCTTTTATGATATCAGTGAATCTGTCCGCGAAACTTTTGCAGTCCAGAGGAGCGGATGGGGACATCTCAGGCTGGAGGTAGAGGCGAAAGGCGATTTTCTGGAAGTTTCCAGGCATGTGGTCACAGATGAGGATTTCATAGGAAGCTATTATCAGGTGGAATATGTAATCCGTAAAGAAAAGCTGAAAAAAGGACGTCAGTTTGGTGAGATCACTGTGAAGAGTCCTTATCAGCAGCTGACTTATCAGATTACTGCATCCATGGAATCGAAAGTGCAGCTCAAAACAGAGATTCATGTGAAACGGCATAAGCTGGAACTGTTACGTGACCTTGCAGAATACTCCTGCAAAAGAATGGACAGTAAGACATGGATCGGCAGCAGCAGATTTGTCCTTAATCAGTTAAGGGAAGAAGGCTGTGATTATCCGGAATATCAGATGTATGAAGCATACATTCTTCATATGGAAGAAAAGGATGAGCAGGCAAGAGAAATCCTGAAGAAATTTAAACATCAGAACTTTGTCAGAGAGAATCTGGAACTGGCAGGTGCTTACCTTTATCTCTGCGTTCTTACAGGATTGCACAAAGACAGAGAACAGGCGATAAGACGCCTGTACAATTTCTTTCTGCAGAAGGAAGACAGTTTCCTGTTGTTCAAACTCTGGCTGGAGATGAATCCGGAGGATAAGGGTTCCCCTTCAAGGCTAGTATTTATGATGGAGGAACTTTTTGAGAAAGGCTGCAGGAGTCCGTTTCTGTATCTGGAAGCATGGAATTATATAAGCAGTGATACAACACTTCTTCACAGAATGAGCAGTTTCTGGACACAGGTATTTTTATTTGCGGGAGAGAAAGGTCTTCTGACAGAAGAGCTGGTGATGAGATTTGCCTATCTTACAGGGTATGAGAGAGAATTTTGTATCAGTATGTACAGAGCACTGGCAATGGGATACGATGCTTTTGAATCCGATGATACGCTGGAAGCAATCTGCAGATATATCATGCTTGGAAATCCGAGAAAACCGGAATATTTCAGATGGTTTTCCCTGGCAGTGGAGAAAGGGATCCGTCTGACAAGGATATATGAATATTATGTGGAAACAATGGATACATCTTATCAGAGAGAACTTCCAAAGCCCCTTCTGATGTATTTTACCTATAATAATACTTCTCTTGCAGATGATAAAAAGGCATTTATTTATGCAAGTATTGTGGGAAACAGAGGCCGTCAGCCACAGACATATGCGGATTACAGGGATCATATGAAGATTTTTGCCATGCGCAAGGCGAAAGAAGGACGGATGAATGAGAATTATGCGGTCCTTTATCAGGAATTTTTAAGCAATCCCAAAACAGAAGGACAGGCAAAATTGCTCGCGCAGAAGCTGTTTACACACAGACTGTACTGTGATGATAAGAAGATACGCTATGTGATCGTGCGCCATGAACAGCTCAGGGAAGAAGAAATTTACCCATGTATCCAAGGCGTAGCTTATCCAAGAATTTATACAGATGATGCGGTGATCCTGTTTCAGGATGGGAAGCAGAGAAGATATGTATCAACAGTAGATTATAATATCAAGAAATTATTCGATGAGCGTGAACTGACAGATAAGGTTCTTGGTTTTCATATTGAAGAGCCGGGACTGGTACTTCACTGCAGTGAGCATACAGAACTGAAACCGGAGAATCTTCAGGCATTCCAGAGGATCCCGGAGTCAGAGGAATTTTCAGATGAATATCAGAAATGTATCAGAAAGAAGCTGCTTTCTTATTATTCCGAACACACCAGAGCAGAAGAAGCAGATAATTATCTGAGACAGATGGATTATAAGAAATATGCGGCTGTAGACAGAACAGCTCTTCTGGAAGTACTGATCTCCAGAGGAATGTATCAGCAGGCAATGTCCATTGTTTCCCAATTCGGATATGAAGGAATCCGCATAGAGAGCCAGCTGAAGCTGACCAGCAGAATGCTGACAAGATGTGAGATGGAGGAGGATGACGAATTGCTTGCCCTTGCATCGGATGTATACAGACGCGGAAAATATGATGAAGTGATCCTGAAGTATCTTATGGAATACAGATTTGGTCCTGTAGATGAACTGATATCTGTATGGAAAAGTGCGCAGGGCTTTGAGATGGATACTTATGAACTGGAAGAGAAGCTTCTTGGCCTTCTGATGTTTACTTCTGATTACAGGAAAGAGGGAGAGAAGATCCTGGAGGATTATGTTCATCACAGCGGAAAGGAACGTATTACAGGAGCATATCTTACGCAGACTGCATATGGTGCATTTGTAAAAGAATATCCGATGAGTGTTTTTGTAAGAAGTCTGCTGGAGCGGGCTTATGATGAGAAATGGCCGGTTGATTTTGTATGCAGTCTTGCTCTTCTGGAAGCGTATTCCAAAGAAAAAAAACTGGAGAAAAAACAGCTTTGCAATGCAGAGGAGATTCTTCAGAAATGTGTGAAACAGGGAATGTACTTTGCGTTCTTCGGAAAACTTCCGGTATCTGTCTTAAGTCCTTATCAGCTGGATGATAAAACCTTTGTGGAATACCATGCAGATCCGTCTGCAAAGGTGACACTCTATTATGCACTGGATGCAGGCCTCGGAAATCAGGTGAAATATCAGACAGAGCCTTTGCGTGATTTATATGAAGGTATTTTTGCAAAATCATTTACATTGTTCTACGGGGAGACATTGCGGTATTATTTTGAATCAGTAACAGGAGAGCGGGTAAATCGGACACAGGAGAGGGTACTTACAATGAATAAGATTGAGGGTACACCTGTAAGCAAATATCATATGATCAATCAGATGCTCTCTGCACGCAGACTGGATAAAAAGAAAGAAGTGTTTTCACAGGTGAAGAAGTATCTTCGCCAGGAACAGTATGTGAAGAAGATGTTTGTGATCGAGAAAGAAGAGCAGGAACAGATTGTCCTGAAACCGGGAGGAACAAATGAACGAAATTCGTGATTTGATCGTGGGAATTGATTTTGGCAAAGAGTATTCCCAGATATGTTATTATGACAGAAAAGGAGACGAGGCACGTTCTCTTTCTATGAAAGCGGGTGGAAATCAGTATGAGGCTCCCTGTATTCTGTGCTGGAGACCGGAGCAGAAAGACTATTGCGTAGGACTGGAAGCAGATTACTTTGTCCGGGAAAAGGGCGGAGTCATGATCGATGATGTCTATGGAATCTGTGAAAAAAGTGATTCTGTGCTGGTGGAAGGACAGGAACTTGCACCATGGGAGATCCTGGCTCAGTTTCTGCAGGGAATGCTTAAATTTCTGGGAGTGGCAGAACTGGTCAAAAACACTAAATGTGTGGCGGTGACACTGCCCGGGCTGACGGAAATTCAGGTTGAGAATTTCCAGAAAGCATTTGAGATAATTGGATTTCCACATGAGAAATATATGCTGCTGGATTATGGGGAAAGCTTCTATTATTATGTGCTCTCACAGAAAAGAGAAACCTGGAACCGCAGTGTGGGATGGTATGCCTTTACACCGGAGAACGTGTCTTTTCGCAAGATGACAATGAACGGTGCAACAAAGCCTGTCACTGTAAAACTGGAAGAAGCTGTGGAGACAGAACTTCCTGCTGAGGGACAGGAGAGAGATTCAGAATTCGGTAAGTTTGTCCAGAAAACACTTGGCAGAGATCTGTTTTCCAGCATTCAGATCACAGGAGATGGATTTTCACAGGACTGGGCAGAGCAGTCTGTAAGATTACTCTGTTATCAGAAAAGAAAGGTTTTCTATGGAAATAATCTTTTTGCAAAGGGTGCCTGCGCTGCAGGAAAAGAGAAAACAGAGAACAAGGCATTAAAGGGATATCGCTTTTTAAGCGATTCTCTGGTTATGGCTGATGTGGGGATGGAAATGAGAGTGATGGGTTCTCCTACCTATTATCCGCTGATCGAGGCAGGAAATAACTGGTATGACAGTAAGGCATCCTGTGAATTTATTCTTGATGATACAGAGGAGCTTGTGTTTATTGTAAGCACGTACCACAGACCGGAGAAAAGAAGGGTAGGAATGATGTTGCCCGGTATTCCGTTGCGTCCGGACAAGACTACCAGATTACGGCTGGAATTACAGTATGTCTCATCTGCAGAATGTAAAGTGACGGTTACAGATCTGGGATTCGGAGAAATGTTCCCTTCCAGTGGGAAAACCTGGACAGAGACAGTAGAATGGTAAAGGAGATGGAGCAATGAGCGGATATATTTTATGTCAGACAAAAAAAGCACAGCGTCCTTATTTTATAGAGAATATCAGTATGAATATTTATTCTATAGAAGAACTCTGTTATTATCTGTACCACAATCTTTACCTTGCTGATCATACTGTTTTTAATGAAGAATTATGCAACTGGCTCAGAGATGAGCTTGAACTTGTGCATCTGGCTGCAAAGCTGAAACAGAATCTGGAGAGAAATGTAAGTGTGGAAGAGATGATCTATCCTGTTTTCAAGGAGATCAATTACCTTACCTATGAGGAGATGAAAGGCTTTAACAGCAGGATTGTGACTTATGGAAAAGAAAAAGCGGCAGTCCGTCAGAAGAGAAAGGGAGATGCACTGACAGAAAACGGAATGTATGTGAACGCCATCCGGGTATACCAGAAACTCCTGGAAAGAGAGGATCTGTCTGAGCAGAGAAAAGGATTCGCAGCTTCAGTGCGCTATAATCTTGGCTGTGCATACAGTTATCTTTTTCAGATGGAAAAAGCACAGGAATGTTTTCTGGAAGCATACAGAGAAGCACATACAAAAGAAACCTTAAAAGCTTATATCATAGCATACAGCAGTGTTCATGATAAGACAGATTATGATAAGGTTATGGAAGAACTTGAAGTAGATGAAGAACTGAAGAAAGATATAAAAGAAGAAATCAGGCAGTCTCTGAAAGCTTTCGAGTCTGTACCGGAAGAGAAAACAGATGAAAAAAATCTGAATGCCCTTCTGGAGAGACTTATGAAAGATTATCACAGAAGTACAGGTTCATAACTTACTCTTGACAGAGGCGGAGGTGTGTGATAGGATTAACACATACTTTCACATGGTAGAGTGGCTGTGTGATAAATAACAAAACAGATAAAGAGGAGATATTTATCATGAAAAAGAGATCTTTAGCAGTACTCATGGCAGGAGTTATGGCAGCTTCTATGATGACGGGTGTTGTTTCTGTATATGCAGATGCTGACAGTAAGACATTAACTGTAGGATTTGATGCACAGTATCCTCCTTTCGGATATAAAGACGATAATGGAGAGTATGTTGGTTTTGACCTTGACCTTGCACAGGAAGTATGCGACAATCTCGGATGGGAACTTGTGAAGAAACCGATCAACTGGGATTCCAAGGATATGGAACTGAATTCCGGTTCTATTGACTGTATCTGGAACGGATTTACCATTAACGGACGTGAGGATGACTATACATGGTCAGATCCATATCTGAACAATGAGCAGGTGATGGTTGTTGCAGCCGATTCAGGGATTGAGAAGTTGGATGACCTGGCAGGCAAGAATGTAGTAGTTCAGGCCGCTTCCGCAGCACTGGATGCATTAAACAGCGATGATAATAAGGATCTTACAGCAAGCTTTGCATCACTGACAGAGAATCCTGATTACAATACAGCATTCATGAATCTGGATTCCGGCGCTGCAGATGCCATCGCAGTAGATATCGGTGTTGCCAAATATCAGCTTTCCCAGAGAGAAGAAGGCAAATATGTGATCCTTGACGAGCCAATCCAGAGCGAAGAGTATGGAATCGGCTTTAAGAAGGGTAACGATGAGCTGAAAGATACTGTATGGGAAGAAGTTCTGAAACTTTATGATGCAGGTGAAGTTGATAAACTTGCTGAGAAGTATGAAGTAGCAGATATGCTCTGCATTGGAGATGATGAGAAATCTGATGATAAAAAAGATGATGCAGCAGAGGATGATGCTTCCGATGCAGACACAGCAAAAGAAGATACAGCTGATACAGCGAAAGATGCTGAATAGTCAGCCGGAACAAAAACAGTTATGATACAAGAGGACAGATCTGTGCAGGCTGTCCGCATTATAAAGGAATGGAGGGTACATTTTGTGCACCCTCTTTTCTTACTGTACAGGAGAAATTTTTCAGGAGGAAAGCTTATGTCTTTAAGTGTAATGCTGCAGCAGCTTGCCAGTGGTATGGTAGTTTCTGTAGAGATTTTTGTAGTGACATTACTTTTTTCACTTCCGCTGGGACTTCTGATCTGCTTTGGCAGAATGTCCAAGAATCCGGCGATACGTGGAATTGTGTCTGCCTACATATCAGTTATGCGTGGAACCCCGTTAATGCTGCAATTGATGGTTGTGTATTTCGGACCATACTTTATTTTTGGAATCCGTATTTCCATGGGATACAGCCTGATCGCTGTGTTTATTGCATTCAGTATTAACTATGCTGCATATTTTGCGGAGATTTACAGAGGAGGAATCGAATCTATTTCAGCGGGACAGTATGAGGCTGCAAAGATCTTGGGATACAGCAAAGCCCAGACATTTTTCAGGATCATCCTGCCGCAGGTGATCAAGAGAATCCTTCCATCTGTGACAAATGAGGTTATCACACTGGTAAAGGATACGTCACTGGCATTTGTTGTTGCTGTTTCGGAGATGTTTACAATTGCAAAACAGATTGCAAGTGCACAGACGACTATGATGCCTTTTGTGATCGCTGCTGTTTTCTATTTTGTGTTCAATCTTCTTGTTGCGATTGTAATGGATAAGATTGAGAAAAAACTGAATTATTATCGCTGACAGGCGGCTGGGGTTATAAAATATTTTTTGACTCTGACATCATTTAATTTAAGAGGAATATTTGCTATGGTATTATTTGAAATGAAAAACATAAAGAAGAGCTTCGGCAGCCTTGAAGTATTAAAAGACATTTCACTTCAGGTAGAGGAGGGTGAGGTTCTTAGTATTATCGGACCTTCCGGTTCCGGTAAATCCACACTTCTCCGCTGTGCCACCGGTCTTGAGACACCGGACAGCGGTGAGATCATCAAGCAGGGGGATGTGGGACTGGTATTTCAGAACTTTAATCTTTTCCCTCATTTTTCCGTACTGAAAAACATCACAGATGCTCCGATCAGAGTGCAGAAGAGAAAGAAAGAAGAGGTTTATGCACAGGCAAGAACTCTGTTAAAGCAGATGGGACTTGCAGACAGAGAGAATGCATATCCGTTTCAGCTTTCCGGCGGTCAGCAGCAGCGTGTCTCTATTGCCAGGGCATTATGTATGAATCCGAAGATCCTGTTTTTTGATGAGCCTACTTCCGCCCTTGATCCGGAGCTTACGAGTGAAATTCTTAAGGTAATCAAAGATCTGGCAGCAGAACACATCACTATGGTGATCGTTACTCATGAGATGACATTTGCAAGAGATATCTCTGATCATATTATTTTTATGGATAAGGGACTGATCGCAGTTGAGGGGAGTCCAAAAGAGGTATTTGAATCAGAACATGCGAGAATGAAAGAATTTCTTGGTAAATTCCATCAGGGATAAGGTTTTTGTGGTTGCTTTTAGAGGAATGATGTTATATAATTTCAACGTACGTGGTTGAGAAAAACGTACGTACAGAAGTGAAATAAAAGGATTAAAAATAATATCCTATAAAAAACAGGAGAGTGAAGATGAGTACAGACAGATATGTAAGTCCTTTATCAGAACGTTATGCCAGCAAAGAAATGCAGTATATTTTTTCCCCGGATATGAAATTCCGCACATGGAGAAGACTCTGGATCGCACTTGCTGAAACAGAGAAAGAGCTTGGCCTTAACATTACACAGGAGCAGATTGATGAACTGAAGGCACATGCAGAGGATATCAATTATGACGTTGCAAAGGAACGTGAACGTCAGGTGCGTCATGATGTTATGTCTCACGTATATGCGTATGGCGTACAGTGCCCGAAAGCAAAAGGAATCATCCATCTGGGAGCAACCTCCTGTTATGTAGGTGATAATACAGACATTATTGTAATGACAGAAGCATTAAAGCTTGTGAAGAAGAAACTGGTCAATGTTATTGCCGAGCTTTCTGCTTTCGCAGATAAATATAAAGATCAGCCTACTCTGGCATTTACACATTTTCAGCCTGCACAGCCTACTACAGTAGGTAAGCGTGCAACACTCTGGACACAGGAATTCCTGCTTGATCTGGAGGATCTGGAGTATGTTCTGGGAACAATGAAGCTTCTGGGATCCAAAGGTACAACCGGAACACAGGCAAGCTTTCTGGAACTGTTTGACGGAGATCAGGAGACTATCGACAAGATTGATCCGATGATCGCAGAGAAGATGGGATTTAAGGAATGCTATCCGGTATCCGGACAGACCTATTCCCGTAAGGTAGATACACGTGTTGCCAATATTCTTGCAGGAATTGCAGCAAGTGCACACAAGATGTCCAATGATATCCGCCTTCTTCAGCATCTGAAGGAAGTAGAAGAACCATTTGAGAAATCTCAGATCGGCTCCTCCGCAATGGCGTATAAGAGAAATCCTATGAGAAGTGAGCGTATTGCTTCCCTTTCCAGATATGTAATGGTAGATGCCCTTAACCCGGCGATCACATCTGCAACTCAGTGGTTTGAGAGAACTCTGGATGACTCTGCAAATAAGCGTCTGAGTATTCCGGAAGGTTTCCTTGCTATTGACGGAATCCTTGACCTTTGTCTTAATGTTGTAGATGGATTGGTTGTTTATCCGAAGGTTATCGAGAAACATATGATGGCAGAGCTTCCGTTCATGGCTACAGAGAATATCATGATGGATGCTGTAAAAGCAGGCGGTGACCGTCAGGAACTTCATGAGCGTATCCGTGAGCTTTCCATGGAAGCCGGAAAGACTGTCAAGGTAGAAGGCAAAGATAATAATCTGCTGGAACTGATCGCAGCAGATCCTGCATTCAACCTTTCTCTGGAAGATCTGCAGAGATCCATGGATCCGAAGAAATATATCGGACGTGCCAAAGAGCAGACAGAGAGATTTGTAAATACAGTAGTTCAGCCGATCCTCGATTCCCATAAGGAACTTCTGGGAGTGAAAGCTGAGATCAATGTCTGATCAGTAAATACTTAACATAACGGTTTGGAATATTACAGAATCTGATATAAAGATAATAAGCGTTGCTGTTTCCTGATGATATCTGGCAGGTCATTCTGCAAGGCCGGGTAAACAGTAATCGGTAAATACAGGAGGAATTATATAATGGTAAAAGCAGTTGTTGGTGCTAACTGGGGAGATGAGGGTAAAGGTAAGATTACCGATATGCTCGCTGAGAAGGCTGATATTATCGTAAGATTTCAGGGTGGTGCAAATGCAGGTCATACAATCGTAAATAACTATGGTAAATTTGCCCTTCATACTCTGCCGTCAGGTGTGTTTTATGATCATACTACAAGTGTGATCGGCAACGGTGTTGCACTGAATATCCCGGTATTTTTCAAAGAGTACAATGAAGTGGTAAGCAGAGGTGTTCCGGCTCCGAAGATCCTTATCTCCGAGAGAGCACAGATGGTTATGCCATACCATATCCTTTTTGACCAGTATGAGGAAGAACGTCTGGGCGGCAAATCTTTCGGATCTACCAAGTCAGGTATTGCTCCGTTCTACTCAGACAAATATGCAAAGATTGGTTTCCAGGTAAGTGAACTTTTTGATGAAGAACATCTGAAAGAAAAACTTGCAAGTGTATGTGCGACAAAGAATGTTCTTCTTGAACATTTATATCACAAACCGCTTCTTAATGTGGATGAATTATTTGCTGAACTTATGGAATATAAGAAAATGGTTGAACCATATGTATGTGACGTATCCCTGTATCTGTGGAACGCATTAAAAGAAGGTAAAGAAGTTCTTCTTGAGGGACAGCTTGGTTCTCTGAAAGACCCGGATCATGGAATTTATCCGATGGTTACATCTTCCTCTACCCTGGCAGGATATGGTGCAGTAGGAGCAGGTCTTCCACCATATGAGATCAAACAGATTGTTACTGTATGCAAGGCATACTCCAGTGCAGTAGGAGCAGGTGCATTTGTTTCTGAAATCTTTGGCGATGAAGCAGATGAACTGAGAAGACGTGGCGGTGACGGCGGTGAATTTGGTGCTACTACAGGCCGTCCAAGACGTATGGGATGGTTTGACTGTGTTGCTTCCAAATACGGATGCCGTCTTCAGGGAGCTACAGATGTTGCTTTCACAGTTCTTGATGTTCTTGGATATCTGGATGAAATTCCGGTCTGCACAGGATATGAGATTGATGGAAAAGTAACAACAGAATTTCCGACAACTACACTGCTTGAGAAAGCAAAACCGGTTCTGGAGACTCTGCCGGGATGGAAATGCGACATCCGCGGAATCAAAAAATATGAAGATCTGCCGGAGAACTGCAGAAAGTATGTTGAGTTCGTTGAGAAACATATCGGATTCCCGATTACTATGATCTCCAATGGCCCGGGACGTGACGATATCATCTACAGAAATAAATAATAAGGATAAATTTACCTGTCTGATCGGCAGACGGTAAATAAGACTATACGCCGGGGAATTTCTCCGGCGTGTCTTTTATATAACTGGAGGCTTATGAAAAAAGATAATAATAAGATAAAAAAAATCGGGGCATGGATCGCAATCATAATCCTGCTTCTTGCATGTTGTATGCCGATGATTTTTGCATTCGGGAATGGAGAAGATTCGCAGGTCTATTTTAAAGCCTCGCTTGCAGTGGCGATCATGGTTCCCATCATGGCTTATGCAATATGGATGGTTTATAAATTACTGAACAGGAATAAAAAGGTGGTGGATTCGGATATGGAGAATATTATTTTTGACGTTGGACAGGTTCTTGTAAAATATGACTGGGAGACCTATCTGGACAGTTTTGGTTTTCCGAAGGAAGAGCGTGATAAAATTGCGGAAGTGGTATTTCAGAGCAATACCTGGAATGAGAGAGACAGAAGCAGCGAGACTGAGCAATATTATGTAGATCAGATGGTAAAAGCTGCACCGGAGTACGAAAAGGATATCCGAGAGGTAATGCGCCGTTCTGACGAGACAATTGAGAAAACAGATTATGCGGAAACCTGGGTGAGATATCTGAAAGATAAAGGATATCATGTTTATATTCTTTCCAATTATGCAACTGACACACTGGAGAGAACGGAGGATAAACTTACGTTTCTTAAATATGTAGACGGAGCAGTGTTCTCCTGTCAGGTGAAGCAGATCAAACCGGAACCGGAAATTTACAAAACCCTGCTCGGACGCTACCATCTTGACCCGGAGAAATCCGTATTTCTGGATGACAGAGCGGAGAACTGTGAGGCAGCCAGAAAACAGGGAATCCATGCAATTCAGTTTAAATCTTTTAAACAGGCAGCAGCAGAACTGGAGAAACTGGGCGTCAATTAAAATTGTTACTGTTCACTCCGTTCTCAGTAACATAGCCAAAATTCATTCTAGTACAGCGTTTCGTAAATAACTATACCAATCGCGTAGGATGCGGATTCGAGTGTGCTGGTATAAAAACGCAGGCGTAGCGGGCTACGCTGAGGCTTTTAGACCTGTGCAATCGGATTCGCAGACAAGTGAGTGGTATAGTTATTTCGAAAACGATGTACTAGATTGCCTGCGGCAATGGAATTTTGGCTTGTATGTCTCGGGATTTTGGCATATTCATGCCAAAACACCTCGCGGGATAGTGGTGTGTGAACAGTAACTTAAAATTCACTAAAAATACAAAGAATATCATTTGTATTTTTAACTGAAAGATGATATAATAATAAAGCTTGTGGAAGGAATATTTTCCATATGTTTCCGCACAGGCATAATACCTATGAAATATTGGAAAAGAGGATTAAAGGAAATGAGCGATAAAACAATCTTAGAGCAGTGGCGTGCCATCGCCTATGACCAGCAGGCAGACCGTAATAAACTTCAGAGATTTTGGGCAAATTATTTTAATATTGAAAAAGGAATTTATGAGCAGCTTCTTAGCAACCCGGATGAGGTAGTAACCGGTACAGTTAAGGAACTGGCTGAGAAATACGGACAGGAAGTTCTGACAATGGTTGGTTTTCTTGATGGAATCAATGACAGTCTGAAGATTCCGAACCCGATTGAGACAATGGATGAGAACACAAAGGTTTCTCTGTGCTTTGATAAAGAACTTCTTTATAAGAACATGGTAGATGCAAGAGCTGACTGGCTGTATGAACTGCCACAGTGGGATGCGATCTTCACACCGGAGAAGAGAAAAGAACTTTATCTTGAGCAGAAGAAATCAGGAACAGTTGTCAAAGCAAAGAAAATCGGACGTAATGATCCTTGTCCTTGCGGAAGCGGCAAGAAATATAAATATTGCTGCGGTAAGAATGCGTAAGCATCCAAATCTGGAATATATTATCGTGCTTGGTGCCCATGTAGAAGGCACCCGGCTTACAAAAGCCCTTCTGGAACGTACCAGGAGGGCTTTACAGTATATGGAAGAGAATCCTGAGACTAAGGCTGTTCTGTCCGGAGGAAAAGGGGACGGAGAATCTATCACAGAAGCTCAGGCAATGTGCAATTATCTTGTGGAACATGGAATTGGCAGAGAACGACTGATTCTGGAAGAGAAATCTACCAGCACAACAGAGAATCTGAAGTTCAGTCTGGGAATGATCGGACTGAATCATTCGGTGGGCATTGTCACCAATAATTTTCATGTTTTCCGGGGAACGGCCATAGGAAAGAAATGTGGATGCAGAGAAATTTATCCCATTCCTTCCAGATACCGTTCATGGAGACTTCTGATATATATTCCAAGAGAAATCCTGGCAATCATCAAAGATAAGCTGATGGGAAATATGTGACTGTTATGCGAATCACTATTTGACAGAGAAATATTTTTCCTTAATAACAGAAACCGGCATTTCCTGTCCGGTCCAGATCTGGAAAGCTTTAGCCCCCTGATGAAGAAGCATATACATGCCATTAAAGGTCTGGCATCCGGCTGCTTTAGCCTCTCTGAGCAGTCGGGTTTCCTGTGGCTCATAGACAACATCTGCCACTACAAGCTCAGGATGGAACAGAGATGTATCTTTGATGATGGTATCGTCGATATCCGGAACCATGCCTACAGAGGTTGCATTGATCAGCAGATAACTCTGTGCAATGGAATCTCGCAATGCAGTATGATCATCATTGTCGAAGAGGCAGACCTGGCAACCTGTTTTAGCAGAGAGATTCTCAGCGAATTTCTGTGTGCGATTCCAGTATCTGCTGGTGCGGCGGGCAAAAATATGTACGGAAGCCGCACCGTCCAGGGCAGACTGTGCACAGATGGCCATCGAAGCTCCTCCTACTCCCATGACAGTTATATTTTTACCGGTAATATCATGTCCCGCATCACGTACAGATTGCATAAAACCGTACCCGTCTGTATTGTATCCGATTAACTTTCCGTTATCGTTCAGTACAGTATTGACAGCACCGATCAGTTGGGCTTCAGGGGAAAGCTCATCCAATAATTCTACAATTTTATTCTTATTCGGCATGGTAAGGTTGAAACCGCGAATGCCGCAAGTCTTTAATCCTGCAACTGCTGCAGGAAGAGTTTCTTCATTTACATCAAAACATAAATATACATAGTCAAGCCCGAGAAGGCGAAATGATTCATTATGCATCAAAGGGGAAATGCTGTGTGCCACCGGGCTTCCTAAAAGCGCGGTAAGACCTGTGTGTCCGGTAATATTATTCATGTTAAAATCCTCCAGTCTGTTTTGTAGCAGAGACATAAAATACTGTCTGAATTGTGACAGTATAGAAGATGCCCTTCTAAAACATAGAAATTATCTATCATTTTATTCTAACTTCAATTATATGTCAATACATGTTCATTTTGGTTTATATGATAAAAACTGTCGATTTAGTGCGACAAATAATAAGACATAATTCCTCCGTTTTGACAAAATCCGCATACTTTATCACGTATAATGAATCTCACTTACCGAAGTGAAGGAGAAGTCAGAGGCAGTATCAGACGGAGGGAAGGAAATGCATTACGAAATATACATAGATGTAGTTTTTTTCACAAATCTCCTGCTAGATTACATATTGATCAGATTTACAGGAATATTATTCCGATGTGGAAGAAGCAGAAAAAGAGCTCTTCTGGGAGCTGCTGCAGGTGCGGTGTTTTCCTGCTGGATCATTTATCTGCGATCTTTTCTGGAGTCTGGGATTTTTCTTCCGGCACTTGTCCTGCTGCATGGTGGCTGTGCTGCAGGAATGCTTGTGATCGGATGTAATCTGAAAAGGGGAAGTCTGCTGCTTAAAGCAATACTTACACTGTATTTTGCCGCATTTCTGTGTGGAGGGTTCTGGGAAGTGATCGTCAGTGATAAGTTGACAGTCAAAATGTTTCTGATCCTTGCAGCAGCAACGTGGTCCGGCATTACAGCGTTGTCATATCTGATGGATTCCCTGAGAATACGGACAAAGAATATCTATCCGATAACCATATACTATAAAGGATGTGGATATCCTTTTCATGGATTTTATGATTCCGGAAATCTGCTTATGGATTCTGTAAACGGAAAACCTGTATCTGTAGGGACAGAAAAAGTTTTATCTGAAATATGTTCAGAAGAAACCGTAAGCTGTTTAAAACACCTGAAAGAAAATCCCGGAAAGTCTGGGAAACCGGGAACTGCCGGGCTTCATCCACATTTTACTTTTTTTCACAGTATAGGAAAAGAACAGGGGATGATGCTGGCTGTTACTTTTGAGAGACTCTGCATTCAGACTCCAGCAGAGGTTGTCTGCATAGACAATCCGGTATTTGCATTTTCATTTGAAACATCCGCTTTTGGTAAGGAATACGAGGTACTTTTGAATTCCAGATTACTTTAACGGGAGGGGTTGTGACTATGAGCTGTTATCCATTACAGGTAGTGTCAAGAATGGTGATGAACCGTTCAGGAGAAGTTTTTTATATTGGTGGAAATGATGTGCTGCCTGCACCGCTGGAGCCGAAGCGTGAGGCGTTTATACTGCAGAAGCTTGGAACAGGGCAGGAAGAAGAAGCGAAGTCTGTTCTGATCGAACATAATTTAAGGCTTGTGGTGTATATTGCAAAGAAGTTTGATAACACAGGAGTCGGGGTGGAGGATCTGATCTCAATCGGAACGATTGGGCTGATCAAGGCGATCAATACCTTTAATCCTGTAAAAAACATCAAGCTTGCCACTTATGCATCCAGATGTATAGAGAATGAGATCCTGATGTATCTTCGCCGCAACAGTAAGACAAAGATGGAAGTGTCCATAGACGAACCGCTGAACGTAGACTGGGATGGAAATGAACTCCTGCTTTCTGATATTCTGGGAACTGATGAGGATGTGATTTCAAGACGTCTGGAAGATGAAGTGGAGATTTCGTTGTTATCAAAGGCAATTAGAAAGCTTTCACCGCGTGAGCAGACGATCATCCGCCTTAGATTTGGTCTGGGAAAGGAGAATGCTGCAGAGAAAACACAGAAAGAGGTTGCAGACCTTCTGGGAATTTCTCAATCATATATTTCCAGGCTGGAAAAAAGGATCATGAAGAGACTGAAAAAGGAAATTGTGAAATATGAATAGACGTAATTGGGGAATGTAGTATAATGATATAAAGGATAGTAACTATTCAGCAATCCGCCTGTAACTGTGAAAGCACTGAACGGTTATAATATAAGCAAACGGTGGGAACTGTTTTGCAGTGGGCGATTCACAGATATCAAGTCGGGGAAAGAAAAAAGGACAGAAGAGAAAAGTGAAGGTAAATAAAATACAGACAGAAAAAAACAAAGATAAAACTCTGAGGCAGGATACAGAAAGCTGCATACTGGCAGATTGCAGTTTATGTCCGAGAAATTGCCATGTAGACAGAACAGCCGGAAAAACCGGATACTGTGGAATGGATCAGAAGGTTAAGATTGCAAGGGCAGCTTTGCATATGTGGGAAGAACCATGTATTTCGGGAACCAGAGGTTCCGGGGCAGTCTTTTTTACAGGATGCAATCTGAGATGCTGTTTCTGCCAGAACCGGGAAATTGCCATTGGTGACAGTGGCCTTGAGATCACTGAGGAAAGACTGGCAGAAATATTCCTGGAACTGCAGGAAAAGGATGCTGCAAATATCAATCTGGTAACCGGAACACATTATATTCCACAGATCATCGCAGCTTTGGACTGTGCAAAGAAGCATGGGCTTAATATTCCGGTTGTCTATAACTGTGGTGGATATGAGAACACAGAGACATTGAAACTTCTGGACGGATATGTGGACATTTATCTTCCGGATTACAAATATGCGGAGAGCGAATTGGCGGTGAAATTTTCACATGCGAATGATTATCCTGAAAGAGCTATGGAAGCAGTTAATGAGATGGTACGCCAGACAGGAATGCCACAGTTTGATGCAGAGGGATATATGAAACGTGGGACTATTGTGAGACATCTTATATTGCCGGGGCATACAAGAAATTCAAAAAAGGTTCTGAAACTTTTACATAAGACTTTTGGAAAGCAGATTTATATCAGTATCATGAATCAGTATACACCGGTTTTTGAGCAGAAAGAATATACAGAACTGAATCGTTGTGTAACCAGAAGAGAATATGAAAAAGTTCTGGACTATGCATTTGAGCTTGGGATTGAAAATGGATTTTTTCAAGATGGTGAAACTGCCAGAGAGAGTTTTATTCCTGCGTTTGATTATGAAGGTGTGAGAAAAATGCCATAAAATAAAAAACTCCCATAAATGGAAGGAGGCCGGTACTTTCGTACCGGCGCGTATGAAAAAGAAAAATATTTATAAGAAAGATTCATCATCTTTCTAAAATTCATTATATCCAATAAATATGAATAAAATATGAATACGATGTAAAAAAATAAAATTTGTTTTACCAAAATATTTTTAGAATTTTTTCCATGTATCCCTTACAAACAATATCAGTAACGGGAAAATCTCAAGACGTCCTGCCAGCATATCAAAAGTAAGGATAAGCTTTGAAAACCAGGAGAACATGCCGAAGTTTCCGGTAGGTCCTACCAGTTCCAGACCAGGTCCGATATTATTAAAGGTTGCCGCAACCGCCGTAAAATTCGTGATCAGATTGAAATCGTCAAAGGCAATCAGGAATATGGAGGATGAAAAAATCAGCATATATACAATGAAGAAAATATTTGTGGAACGAACAACTTCATGTGGGATGGCTTTGCCGTCCATTTTTATTTTCTTTACCGCATTTGGATGCAGAAAAATATGAAGCTCCTTGCGGACTGTTTTGCAGAGAATCAGGATTCTGGATACTTTAATGCCACCGCCTGTACTTCCGGCACATGCACCGATAAACATCAGCAGTACCAGGATTGTCCGCGAAATTTCCGGCCAGGTATTAAAATCTGTTGTTGCATATCCGGTTGTTGTGATAATGGAACCAACCTGGAAAGCTGCCTGCTGAAAAGCTTTGGCTGCACTTCCGAAAATATGGTAAATATTGCAGGTGATGATAAGAATTGCAATACCGATGATTCCGAAATAATACCGCACTTCTTCCATTTTAAAAGCCTGAGCAAATTTTTTTGTGATAATGAAAAAGTAAGCATTAAAGTTAACGCCAAATAAAATCATAAATACAGTAATGACCACCTGCAGATATGTACTGTAACTGGCCATGCTGTCATTTTTAATACCAAATCCTCCGGTACCTGCAGTACCGAAAGCTGTACATATGGAGTCAAACAGCGGCATACCACCGACCAGAAGAAGCAGGATCTGGATCACTGTCATTACGAAATAAATAGAATACAGAATTTTGGCAGTTGACTGTACTTTTGGCGCAAGCTTGCTTACAGATGGTCCGGGACTCTCCGCTTTCATAAGATTCATATGATAACCGCCGGTAAGTGGCAGAAGGGAGAGGATGAAAACCAGAACACCCATTCCGCCGATCCAGTGTGTGAAGCTTCTCCACATCAGCATACAATGAGGAAGTGCCTCCACATCGCTGAGAATACTGGCTCCTGTTGTAGTAAAACCCGAAACTGTTTCAAATAATGCATCTACAGGATTTGGAATGCTTCGGCTGATCACAAAGGGGATTGCTCCTATGATACTCAGAACGATCCAGCTTAATGCTACAGTCACGAAACCTTCTTTTGTGTAGAAAGCCTTTCTTGTCGGCTTTTTCCTGGTGAGAGGAAGCCCGATGACCAGGCATAAAGCAATCGTGATCAGAAAAGCTACACCGGAAGTTTCCTGATAGATCAGTGCCGTAATTGCGGGCAGAGCCATAAATACAGCTTCAATTTCCAGAATCATTCCGATGATATAGATAATAATGGAATAGTTCATAATTCGGCTCCTTTATTTTTCCAGAATATCTGTGATATCGCGAAGGCCCTTCTGAGAAGTTACTATGATAACGGTATCTCCGACCTGAATGGTATCCTGGCCTCGGGGAATCTTGACCTGACCATTTCGGTTCAGGTAACCTACAAGAAGGTTTTTCTTCAGGTTCAGTTCAGATAATGGAATGCCTGTTACCGGTGAATTTTCGCGGATGGCAAATTCCAGAGCTTCTGCCTGATTATCCAGGATATGATAAAGGGTTTCAATATTGCTGCCGATGCTGTTCTGCATGGCACGTACATACTGCAGGATATAGTCGGCTGTGATATATTTCGGATAAATGACGCTTCCGATATCAAGGTTATCAATGACATCATCAAAGGCAAGGCGGTTTACCTTGGCAATCAGTTTGGCATTGGAAACTGTTTTGGCAAAGAGTGAAAGGAAAACATTTTCCTCATCCATGTTTGTGAGTGATACAAAAGCCTCTGTGCGTGAGAGTCCCTCTTCCATAAGGAGAGAACGATTGGTTCCGTCTCCGTTAATGATAGTTGCCTCCGGAAGCAGATCACTTAAGGTTTCACAGCGGGACTCATTCTGTTCGATGATCTTAACGGAGATGTTCATATCAAGCAGGGCTTTTGTAAGGTAATAGGAAATGGTTCCTCCGCCGACAATAATGGCGTTTTTTACCTGATTGGTTTTCAGGCCGATCTTTTTGAAAAAGGCTGCTGCATTCACCGGGGAAGCAAGAATGGAAACCATATCTCCGTCGTGGATCACCTGATTACCGCCGGGAATAGATACATGATCCCGACTTTCTACTGCGCAGAACAAGACGTCGCATTTCAGGGCTTCCGTAATGCGTGAGATTGTCATGCCATCCAGATTAAATTCAGGAAGCACTTTAAATTTCAGCATTTCCACACGACCACGTGCGAAAGTATCGATCTTGATAGCTGAAGGGAAGCGTAAGAGACGGGAAATTTCCTGTGCAGCTGCAAGCTCCGGGTTAATGATCATAGTAACACCCAGACGCTTCTTGATGAAGCTGATCTCTTTGGCATAGATAGGATTGCGGACACGGGCAATCGTCTGGCAATGGCCGGTTTTCTGTGCGATCAGGCAGCAGAGAAGATTCATTTCATCAGAACCGGTTACGGCAATCAGGATATCTGCATTCTCAATACCTGCTTCCACCAGCGTGTTGATACTTGCACCGTTTCCCACGATACCCATGGCATCAATGTCATTCTGAAGGGAAGTGATCACATTAGAAGAAACGTCTATAAGAGTAATGTCGGATTCTTCTTCCTGAAGCTGTTCTGCCAGGGTACGTCCAACTTTACCGCACCCAACAATAATTATCTGCATAATTCCTCCAATAAGGGGGCTGTCACATAATATCTATGTGAGACAGCCCCTTTTATATCATATTTTTGTTTGTAATTGCTCAATATTTTTGGCAATTACTTTTGTGGCTATTAAGCTAAGAATACTATAGCACCACCAGATATATTTGTAAAGCAAATATGAAATTTCTGTGATTTTTAAGATGGAGCGTATTACTGTTCATTCCGTTCTCAGTAACACGCTTCGCGATGCTAATCGCATAAATTCGCGCAGTATGTCGCAGGTTTTGGCTGCGTACTTTATTTATTGCTGTTGCATGATGCAGTGCAGGGATTATCAAATCCCGGGGTAAAAGCATAGAAGTTTTTGGCATCAAGTTCTTCCTGAATGGACTGAAGAGCTTCCCCAAATCTCTGGAAATGAACAACTTCTCTGGCACGCAGGAATTTGATGGGATCCGCAATCTCAGGTATATTGCGGACTACTCTGAGAATATTGTCATAAGTAGAACGGGCTTTTTGCTCTGCAGCAAGATCCTCGAACAGATCAGTGATCGGATCACCTTTACTCTGAAATTCACATGCATTAAATGGTACGCCACCTGCTGCCTGTGGCCAGACTCCCACTGTGTGATCGATATAATATGGTCCAAATCCGGATTTCTCAATTTCCTCCATGGAAAGGTCCCGGGTAAGCTGATGTACAATAGTGGATACCATTTCCAGATGACTGAGTTCTTCTGTTCCTATATCGTTGAGCAAAGCAGAAGTCGTTCGGTTCGGCATGGTAAAACGCTGGGAAAGATAACGCAGGGAAGCGCCGATCTCACCGTCCGGGCCACCGGAGTGCAGTACCCTATAATAGACCTGCAAACCCAGTGTTTATGCGGGTTTGCGGGATTTTTAACTCAGAAAAAATATTACAAAAATGTTAAAAAGGCTGAAATAGCACTTTTTTATGGATGGCTGAAATTCAGGAAATAATGATGTCAAAAGACATTTTTCCGGATTCCTTATCATATATGATCTGTTCCACAACACTTCTGATCAGATTTCCCTTTTCTTCATAACCTACGTCTGGATTCTTCAGGACATCCGCAACAGAACGGATTTCTTTCAGGATTTCTTCTGTGTCAGGCTGATCTGCCTGTTCTTCCTGCAATAGCTGCGAAAGGGCAGCAGTCAATTCTAACCGATCTGATACCAGACGGTCCTTATTATTCTTATATTCTTCCAGAGTATCTACGCCTGCCTCATAAGCCTCTTTGATTCTGCTTTCTCTCATGGTGAGCTTACTGATCTCTCTTTGTAACTGTTCGATCTGCAGTGAATGATCAGTCTTTTTCTTTTTGCACACATATGTAAATTCTGCTCCATCCAAGATCTGATCAAAATAACTTATCGCAGCTTCTTCAGCCTTTTTAACTGATAAGGCAACAGAAGTCTTATGAAATCCCTTTGCGTACTTCCAGCACTGGAAATAAGGACACTTATTATTACCGGTGTAAGAAAGTGTGGCCCCGCAGACAGAACACTTCAAAAGACCGGATAGCCAGTGCTTACAGGCAGAGACATTCCGTGCCTTGACCGGGCGTTTCCGGGAAGTGATCAGCTTCTGACGTTTTTCGTACTGTTCCCTGGAAAGACGTACCTCATGGTTTCCTTCAAATTCCACTCCGTTCCAGACAACAGTTCCGCAATAGAAGGGATTTCCAAGAATCCGGTCAACGCTGCGCCGCTCGAAGAGTTTTCCGCGTTTTGTCCGGTACCCGAGATCATTGCAACGCCTGGCAATAGCTGTCTCATCTAAGTTCTGATTATCATACAGGTCCATGATATAAGAGACAATGGCATATTCAGCTTCATTAATGATATAAGGTTTTCCATGTCCAACTGCAGTATAGCCAAGACAGGGGGATGTCTGATAGCCTTTTTGCAGGGCTTTTTCTTTCATGCCACGCAAGACCTCACCCGACAATCGAATGGAATAGTATTCATCCATCCATTCGATGATGCGCTCGATCAGGCTGCCAAAAGGTCCCTCGATCAATGGCTCAGACACACTGATCACATCCACATTGTCTTTCTTGAGCATGCTCTTGTAAACAATGGACTCTTCCTGATTGCGGGCAAAACGACTGAATTTCCACACCAGGATTACATCAATAGGATGAGATGGTTGCTTCGCCAGAGCGATCATCTTCTGAAACTCCGGGCGCTTCTGCGCATGCCGGCCGGAAACACTTTCAGTAAAGATAAAGTTCCCGGAAACAATCATGTCATTCTTCTGAGCATAATCCAGCAAAAGACGTTTCTGCGCATCAGGAGATAACTCTGTTTGGTCCTCTGTCGAGACGCGGATGTAAAGACATGCTACTTTACTACTCATAAATATCACCTCGGTTTTATAAAATATGTAATTTTAAGCATAAAAATAACAGCCACACAAACGTTTGGCTTGTGTAACTGCTCCGAAGATGATACAATATCTTTGCTAATAAGGGTATCTCTTCGGAGATGCTGACCGGTTTCTGTTGGCGCAGGAGCCGGTTTTTATTTTATAGATTATTCAAATTACGCCAATTATCAGGAAAGCCCATTTCGTTTAAAATTTGATCTCGAGATAAAAGGCATAATTTTTTGTCAAGTGTTCCAATAGCACGATAGAGTTCTTTACTCATACGTTTAAAGTCATTATTAGATAAAAGTCTTTTTAATGCGATTAAGCATGCGAATAAATCACGTTTGCCTTTCAAATATTCACCATTAGGATTTTGCTTGATTTCTAATTGTTCATGATAAGGAGTTGTTGACAAAGGCTTTTTTGTTCGAAAACAATAAAGACGATTGCCATGTGCACAAAAATTTCTAACAGTAGATATGTATGCAAGCGCATTTTCAAGTTCTTTATCCATTATGTTAAAGCAACGAGATACATTTTGACGTTCTTGAGGCAGCATTAAACTATAAAATTTACTAATAGTTCCAAGCGTTAATATATTATTTAAAACCCAAAGGGGAACATACCCGTGTACTTTTAAATAGTGTTCTATACTGGGATCTGAACTTCTACTAGCAAGCTGTTTTTGTATTTCAGCAATAAGACTTGTAATCTTGGATTCAGAATCTCTTAATGAAGTATTAAAATTAGTATATATCAAGTAGTTTTTGTGACCATGCGCTTCAGAAAAATAATATGATATCAAACTTTTGATTTGAGTTTCTGCTTCAAGAATGTATCTGAAAAAAATATGACGCAATACTCGGTCAAATTGATATAAATCATTAATTTCTTTCATTGTAGTTCCAGAACGATATTTGACAATTTCACTTTCTGGGTCCAAAAACAATTTATTATATCCATTTATTAAATTATAATATCCATTTTTTTCTAATACTCGTTTAGCATAATCTCTAGCAGAAGAATCGGGAATATCAATACCGCGTTGCTTTAGTATATCAACAAGTTCATCAAGGGTTTTAAAAACTTTTTCTTCCATAAAACCTCCGTAAAAAATAAAAGACCCCGGGCCCGAAGGACACCGGAGTACGTTCCAAATATTATATGCATTAGGCGATAGATAATATTCACTTAATGTGGTTACATCATAACATTTCTAGTAAGTGGTGTCAATAAAAATATTTAAATTGTTAAAAACTCGACAATTTACAATAGTTCAGAGATTGTAATTGATAAATCCGGATATATGCATACTGGAATTTCATCATCAAAAGAGTATAATCCGGTACCAGATTCGTTTTCGAAATCATAAACGTTTACAATCCCCTTCATAGGATTAATGATCCAGTATTCCCTGACTCCGGACATACGGTATTTAAACAGCTTTATTCCGTAATCTTTACTTTGGGTAGCAGGAGAGACAACTTCAATTACCCAGTCGGGAGCACCATGACAACCTTTTTCATCTACTTTGTCCGGTGAGCAGACAACTGTTAAGTCTGGTTCGACATAGTTCTTGTTATCTTCATTCAGGAACACTGCAAATGGAGAGACATATGGTTTACAGGATCCGCCTTTACTTTTAATGTAATTGCGGATAGTAGCATACAGTTCACCGACGATTACCTGATGTCTGGTATTAGGTGGTGCCATCACATAGATCTGTCCATCAATCAGCTCTGCACGTTCGCCATCCGGAAGAGCGTAGATGTCATCTATTGTATAAATCCGTTCTTTGGGTAATGGCATAATGAAAACTCCTTTCGTTAATCCATTGATATGATCACATATACACAAATGTTCGACTTGTGTAACTGCTCCGAAGATGATATAATATCTTTGTTAATAGGGGTATCTCTTCGGAGATCCCGATCACCGTCCTTGTGCTGGTAACACAGGGGCGATTTTTTGTTTATTATTTTTGTTTTACAAGAGATACAATTGCTAAAATAACATTGACTAAACACCAAGTTGCCCAGATTTTTAAATCAGAGAAACTTCCTGCTAATGTGTATCCGAAGAAAGTAGCAATACCGAATAATACGATAAGAGCAATGTTTCCGCCTTTACTGCCTTTGCGAGTTGCAATAGATACAATGCCTCCAGCAAGAAGCATGATAGCAACGATGATTCCGGCAGATCCGCTTACTTCACCTGTTTCACTTAAAGAATTACTAAGGCCAGCAGCGCATGACTGAAATGCAACCATAAAGAACAATACAATTGATAAGATTCCAGATACTAATTTCCAAGTTTTCATTTTATCCCCTCCGTGTTAAATTAAACATCAATTTCAAAAACAGCTGATTGCTTTTGATTATTGCTGTCGTAATTATAAAAGTTAATTTTGAAACTTCCGGCATTATCAACACCGATGCATGCCTGAGCCTGACAGGAGGCTCCGACAGGCGTTTCTTGTGGATACATTGAGATGTCTCCAGGATATGAATATCCCATTTTTCCAGCGCTGTCAACAATTCCATCGTCCAGACTTATGTACAATCCATTCATGATATCATCGTCATAGCCAAGATTTTCATAAGTATATGTTACAAGATAAACAGCAGCTGGATTTTTATCGCTGTATTCATTGCGATCATCAGTTGTCTCAACAGAGTCAACTGTAATTTTCCACTGTCCCTCTACTACATATGATTCTCCAATTTTATATGTATCTTGGGAAGTAGATTTGGCTCCGGATGAAGCCTCGTCAAGTTGTTTTTGAAGCTCATCTATTGTTTTTTGCATTTCTGAGATTTGAGCTTCGAGTTGTTCAATCTTATCATCTTTTTCATCTGCAAATACAGGTGGTGAAGAAGATAAGACAAGCGTGCCAGCTAATAGGATGGCAAAAATTCTCTTTTTCATCTTTTGATCCTCCTGAATGGAATATTTTATTAAAACGCCAAAGCGAATTAATTCATTAATATATGTGAAAACTTGTATGATAAATCATTTTACTACTATAAAACGTAATAAACAAGTATAATGAAGAGAATGATGAAATATCTTCTTTATAAAGATGTGTAGGCTATTTTGACTATTCAATAGAAATTAGCTTTATCACTGCTAATGGCTCGAAATAAATTATGTAATTATCGATAGATGTACATAATCCGTACTTTGACTTGTAGCAATCAATAGCCTCCTTCAAATATTCTTCCGTAGCATCCAGATATTCAGCCATCTCACAAAGATTCCCACATCCTGCTTCATAAGCACTGATCAGACCGGTAAGTCCAATCTTTAGATTATACCCATAAAGCCGAGCTCGATATTCCTGCTTTCGGCTTTCTACCTTATTCTGGTCTAAAATGTTTCCGGAGCTGGTGCGATAATGCCCGATTTCTTCGGCAAGCACACAGGATTTTTCTGCTTGTGTTTCTATATCCTTTCGGATTGCTATGTGACTGCCGCGGATCAGGCCGTCATGCCCGGTAAGCGGCTGCTCTTTGACGCACAATCCTTCCTGATCGGCAGCAGTCAGTAATTGTTCGTAATTCAATTGGGATCACCCCTTTAGCAATTAAAATAAAACGGTTCTCTTTAAGCTGTTTGTTTGTAGTCAACAACTGCAATTTCAGTCAGCATCCCTTTAACTTTTTGAATAATTTCTTCGATTCGTTCAAGTGTTTCACCATTTAAGTATTCTTCCCCACATTGAGAACACTTTTCGCAAGGAACGTTCTTGATAATGATATAGCATCCCTGATAATCAGTCATGTAAGTTGTTGTAGAAGATTCAATATTACCTTTGCAGTAAAAACAAGTCATTATGCATTCTCCTTTCTGGTCTTGAAATCAGATTCCCATTTATCAAAACTTGGGAAATAAGCTGTTATAAGGAACAAATCCGATTCGTGATTTCCGATGACTACATGAAGATATTTATCTTCGATACTCATCCCCAGAATTAAACAACTGGGATAAGGATAATCATCTGGATATTGTTCGATGATTTCTCCATTCATAATACAGGATATTACATCTTTTAAGAATATCCCGCGCTGTTCCAGCCTTTTAGCTGCATGGAGTGTAATACGAATGTTTTTAGGTATACATAGTTTACGCAATTCCAATATATCTAATGCCATATCATTCCTCCCATTTTGAATCATCATTCATAATATTCAGATCATGCTGAACACATTCGGGTGTTTGCTCAACGTCTGTTCGGGCATGGGCGGCAAGAAGATCTTCTTCCATCTGCTGAGTGGAGAGGAGGTTCTTTGAATAAGTGAGTACCTTTCTTTGATTATGTGTAGATAACTGCTCACATATTTCAAGGATTTCCTTACATTCTACAGATTTGGAAACTAACTGATCTGTTTCTACATTATTTGAAACTCTTTCCATGGGAACATCAAAACCCATAAGCCAGGCTTCGTTTACATTTAATGCTGCGGCAAGAGCATCTATATTATTCTGGCGAGGCTTATACTTCCCTGATATATAGGAACTAAGTTGTCCCTTATCAATATTGGCTCTAGCTGCTAACTGGGTTTGAGTAATTTCACGAATCTCCAAACCTTGTTTTATTCTTTCTTTTATATCAACCTTGTTCAAAGCAAATCCTCCTTAAAGATTTCTTTAATAGAATTATAAAGCAGAGTTGAGAAAATATCAATGATTATTTATGAAAATTGAGAAAAACTTAAAAATACCATTGACATATTTATGAGGCAATGCTATCATACAGATAGTTGAGAAAAACTCAACTGTAGGAGGTGAAAGAAAATGCCTTACGATTACAGAAAATTACGTGGGCGTATAAGAGAAAAATTTGGCACGCAAGCTGAATTTTCAAGGAATATTGGATTATCAGAAGTATCTGTCAGCAATAAATTAAATAATGTAGTGGATTGGGGACAGGATGAAATGGAAAGTGCGATAGTTGCATTAGAAATTCCTTTTTCCGATATTCATTCTTATTTTTTTACTCATTTAGTTGAGAAAAGCTCAACAGAATAATTTGGATATCCAGAAAGAGGTGAGATAAAAAGTGATAACCGGAGTTTTCATTGCAACAACTATAATATGTGCGGTTGGGTGGTTAACGAGAAGTATTTCTTGCGCAGCTCTTCTATATTACATTGAAAAAAGCGGATACAAACTTCCGAATGATCAGGATTTAGAAGAATGTACCCGTTTTGCAGCAAAGAAACTTTTTAAGTTATAAGCCCAGCTTTGCTAGGACAAGAGACGTTATAGCACTATTTGCTACGCTGGATATTACTTCGAGAGACATGGAACCGATAGTTGTAAAAACAGGTTTTAATTTCTGATTCCATACGGTATCAGACCTGATTTTTTCAAGAAATTCATGTCCTTGAAAAGTCATATCATAAACTCGAAATGTAATCAATTGTCCATCAGAAGAACGTATAAGTTGAGCGTTGATATATGCTCCTTCATAAAGCTTGATAAGAGTATAAAGTATTTGCTCACTGCTATAGTGCAAGAGACAGTTTTGAAATGAATCGACTTTGTATACGCCAATATGGAATGTTTCAAGTTCAAGTAAAACATCACGTATACAATCAGGAGTTAATTGCATGGAATCAGCCTTCTTTCTTATATATTAGGTATGCCAGTGCCTGTAATACAAGAATAGGAGAGTAATGGGGAAAAGTCAATGAGTACACCAAATAATTTCAATCATTTTACCGGGAAGAAGAAAAAATTTTCTAAGAAAAAGAGAAAAAAGAAAATCAAAGTAAAACACCAACATAAAAACAAATATCAGTTAAGCATCACATGAAAAATAATTTGGATACCCAGAAAGAGGTGAGACAGATAGAAGAAAAGATATTAAAAATTTGTATGAAATTATTCTGGCCAGTACTAATCGCATGGATAATTTGCGCACTGGCCAAGATAATGATTGATTTCGGACTGATCACATAAGTCGCTCAGAAATTTCCTGTAATGGATATGAAATAGCATGATATTCCTTGTTTACTAAACGAGGTTTTACTAATTTTCCGTAATTATCAACGGCTATTTCAAAATGCTCTGAGTAATGTTTCCTACCAGAATGATAATGAATGTCAAAAATTGCAGCACCGCCCCTATATTCATAGAGCTTGAATGGTGCGAGAAATTTTTGACCGGGTGCTATTGAATTTCCAGAAAGACCATCAAAGATAGTCGAAATATCCGCAAGCGATTTTGGATGATTTTGTATAACATCATTATATGTAAGTGAATCAATAAAAGCGGAAGATGCACCAAAATTTTTAACAACAAAATAGCCAGTTGGTTCCCCACATTGCATGTAATCAAAATAAACGCATACATAAGGTCTACTGGAATTTTCAATCATTTTATTATTCTGACGTAAAGTTATTACAACAGTAACAATGGAAATGGCAGCCAAAATAAAGGAAAGCACAGAGAGTACAATATTTACTTTTGTTGATAAATCCATAAAATTTTCTCCTTTCTACATTACTCAGGTACGTCACTACCCTGTAATACAAGAATAGGAGAAACATAAAGAAAAGTCAATGGGTGGATATCCAGAAAGAGGTGATCTGAAATAGCATTTCAAAGTATTGGATTAAATAATGGAAAAGTTTTATCAGGGGAAAAGATAGGAGAACTTGTTTCAGAAATAATAAACAAATTCGCTGAATCAGGATTATCCTACGATGAAGCAAAAATTATTCTTGATTGCGTAGGAAGCGTTTTAGGAGAATTTAGTATCATTCAGAAACAGGAGGAAAAATAGATGGAAAATACAAGAAAACCACAGATTCTGATTCAGACAGATGGAATCCAGAATACAAAAGTCTTTGTTGATGGAAAAGAGTTAACAGGTGTTGCAGGAATAAGATTTTCACAGAGTTACAAAGAAAATAAGGGACTCCCTGTTTTACAGATTGATTTAAAAGCAACCAATGTTACTCTGGATGCAAAAATACTCCCTGCATTGCCGGAACCATATAATGGACAATACATATCGGTTAGTAGACTGATTGAATCAAACGTAATTCCAAAAGATAAAATGATAGAGCTTTGCAGGGAGAATGGAATAGAACTGGTTTAGATGTTCTTTAATTCATCTGGAGCAGAAGCAAGAATAGGACATTCATCTTCACATGGAGATGAGCAGGGTGGTTCACTTATACCTTTTTCCCAGCAATTGGTATTGAAGATATAAGTAACAGATACTTCAATGTCTTTACTTGCTTTTGGACAGAAACCAGTTGCGCGATATTTCTTTTCCATAAATATTCTCCTTTCTGTATGTACTCGGGTATTCCCAGTACCCTGTACATACAGAATAAGAGTAAACAAGACTGTAGTCAACGAAAGTCGTTCGACAAAGTCATTAATTTTTTATAAACAGTAACCCATATATATCATTTCCCATACCATAAAGAAGAGGTGAGGAAGATGTCAGAATTAAAACTGGTAACAAGAAATATCCGTATTAATGGAATTCAGCACAAAGCCAGTGATATGTCAGAAGAAGAAATCAAATGCCTGCTCATCCAGAGACAGGATGAACTTCTTCTGAGCATGAACTATGAAAGAAAAGCCGCCGGTTAAGGCGGAGAAAGAAGGACAAGCATTATGAAACAGTACATAATTATAGCCCTCTGCATCCTTGCAGGGAAATATGTAGACATCCCAGTCTGGTTTAACATCCTTTTTGGGATATCCGCATACTGGGCGGTAGATCAGCTTAGAAGAGTTCAGGAGGAAGAAACATGTTCAGAGACAAAATAAGAGAGATTCTGGAGCTTGTACTCAAAGCTGAAGAAAAGAATATTTATGTGGCATACAACTATGACACAAACACAAAAACATTAACGATCATAACAAAAACAAAGGTATTTGCTTTTAAAGACAATGAGTATATAGAAGAATGGTCGGAAGAATGCATTCAGTATCTCAAAAGTCTGATCGGGGAGAGAACAGAATGACTGAAGAAGAAAGAATGAGGGAAGTAGAACGGATTTCCAGAAGAACCAAAGAATCGGTAAAAATTCCTTCGGATCAGCAGCGAACCATCCGAATTGTCAGGTTCAGAAACAAGACACTTGCAAGTTACGTAGGAACTATGGAAGAAGCACATCGGAGAGCAAAAGAAATGGAGGGCCTCTACGGACCGATCGAACACATAGAATAAAAAAGACTCATGTAACGCAAATACATGAGCCAGGGTGACTTTTTGCCACTTGGATATCAAACCTGTAAAAAATATAACATCCAGGTGGCGAAAAGTCAAGATTTAAGCAGGAGAAAACCTGCTATATTTTTAACCTTTTTCAGGGGACAGGGAAGTCCCTTCAGGGCTTGATTAAGGGTATTAAACTTACGACACCGGGGTGACATATGAAGTGTGGATACATAAGAGATACATGGGATTGTGGGGAAACCTTAGAGGTAGAGGAAAAGCATACAGGAAGATATGGTGCAAGGGGGCAGAAGAGGGAGCCGAAGAAGGAACCCACCCCGGAAGATATCATAAGGCAGAATCAGTGGAAGAGGGTGAGAGAACTCAGGAGACTGGTAAAGTGGAACTTCACAACCGGAGACAGCTGGATCACACTCACCTACCAGAAAGACAAGAGGGTAAGCTGGGAAGAGATGATAAAGCATATGCAGAAATTCATAAGGCAGCTTCAGACCAGATACCGGAAATATGGCTGGACCTTAAAGTATATCTGGAGACCACAGATAGGAAAGAGGGGTGCGATCCACATCCATATCCTCTTAAATGCCGAATCAAATACAGAGACCAGGACAGAAAAGATTGTCAGGGAACTCTGGACACATGGGAATCCGAACATGAAGGTGGTATACGACCTGAAGAACGGAGATCTGGCAGAGTACATAGCAACACCCTTACAGGAATGGGAACCGGAAAAAGCAAAAGCATATCATCCGTCCAGAAATCTGATCCGCAAAGAACCGGCCAGAAAAGAAATAAAAAGACGTTCCCTGATAGACAAAGATGGAGTAGTCAGAGAACCCAAAGCCCCCAAAGGTTACTATGTGGATCCGGATTCCATCAAAAAAGGGATCAATCCTGTGACAGGATACGCATACCGCCATTACACACTTGTAAAGATAGACAGGAGGATTTGAAGATGGACCAGAAAATGGCAAGAGTAGATATTTCCCTTATTGTCAGTGACAAAAGCGCAAGGATAAAGAAAGGAAGGTGCGTATACATCATTGCCAGTCAGGATTTCCCCAAAGGTCCGGGGAATCCGATCAGCGGCAGAGAAGAAGCAGAAGATACCACACCACACCGCCTTGTCATGCTGGGACTGATCGCTGCCCTGAAAAGAATACGCAGACCGTCCCTGATTACAATCCATACAACCTGCCAATATCTTGCAAATGGTCATAAGAACCTTAACGTATGGAAGACAAACGGATGGAAAAGAAGCGGGGACCGGGAATTAAAAAATGCAGACCTCTGGCAGGAGATAGATAAACAGCTCAGCGGTCATGCAGTAAGATTCCAGACGGAATTTTAACACAAGGAGAGGAGAACACAACACAATGTTTGATAAATTTGGAGAAATGAATTCATACACAGAGATCAATGAACTGGCAGCCAATCTTCTGCAGGAAGGAGATCTGGACAGCTTAAAAGAACTGGCAAAGGAAAACGGCATTCCGGATGATTATGTAGAGATGTATCTGGAAGAAGCCATCCCATCCCTCTGCGATTCCACATCTGCAGCTATTGGTAAGATCGATGTGGAATGCATGAAATTAAAACCTAAGGAACTGATGCTGGACTGGGTAGAGTACATCAAGGGACTCTGTATGGAGAACGAGATGATCGCCCACCAGGTTCGCAAGAAAGGAAAGACTCTGCAGGGATGCATGACGGTTCTGTTGGAATATTCTTTTAAAAACCAGATCACGGTAGATAAAGCGATCACAAAGGCAGCAGGAGTCAGTGCCGGCAAGGTGACATTTGGAGTTCCCGGCATGGCAAAAGCCAAGGAACTGATCCGGGATTACTACATGGGAGGAGCAAAGGCGTGAAACGGACAAAATTATTACGCTGCATCCCATGCACAGTCCCAAAAGTAAAAGACTCCGACAGTGTGATTGCTGCAAGCCAACTTCTTGAAGCGGATGGGGAGCGGGCAGTAGAAATCAGCCTGTTCGTAAAAGGAGAACTGAAAGCCCGGTATTTCGCAGATAAAGAGAACCACAGTACATGGGTAAATGAAACATGGACAACCTGCAGACTCGAAAATGTACTCAGACTTTGTATGGGACAGCCGGTTTTGAAAAACGATTTTTATCACAGCGCTCCGGATATGAAGTGGGCTGCACGGGAAGATAAAGACAGGGTCTATGACTTTCTGGATACCTACAGTATCGACAGCTATGAGACCACGGTGAATGAAACAAAAAGAGACATGGCATACATCCGGAAGCAGGAAAGAATCAATGAAATGATGGCAGAAGTCCCCTGTGTGCCGGAGGAAGCAGAGAAGTGGGTAGAAGATAAACTATTTCCGGGAAACATCCTGTTTTTTAAGAAAGAAGAGAAACGGACTGTATTCAGCTGTACCGCCTGCGGTTATGCCGGCTGGAGAAAGAGTGGATGGAAGCATGGAGAAAAAACCATATGCCCGAAATGCAAGGCACCGGTAACGACAAACAGCAGACAGGAGGAAAAGACAGCCAAAGCCATGGTAACCATCTTGCAGCAATATGGCAAAAAGTGGGTGGAGCGTCAGTTCCGGGCAGTCTGCAGATGGACAGCAGGGAAGAAAGACATAGAACTGTTCGAGAAGATCAGAGCCATCATACCGCTAAGGGAAACCTGGGGGAAAGTGTGGTACGGCACAATTCCGGAAGCAGATGAGTTCGCACAGGAGTTCTGGGATAAACCACATGGAAAGAGATTCGTTCCGTCATACCTGTATCCCGGAAATCTTCCGGAAGTGTTAAAAGCCGGAGGACTGGAACACAGCGGAATGGATATCCTTGCAAATGCAGGCATGAAATTCAACGTAAACATCTATATCATATCCTTCCACAACCACCCTTATCTGGAATATCTGACAAAAGCCGGTCTGACAAGACTGGCAGCAGATATCGTAAATGGTCACTGGGTAGAGATCAACAGAAACGGAAGGAATCTCAGGGAAGCACTGATGCTGGACGGAAACCACTTAAACAGGCTGAAAACGATAAACGGTGGAGCCACCATCCTGGGATGGCTCAGGTACGAACAGGACAATGACATCCGGATTACACAGGAAAGCTTGGAATGGATTGCCGGAAAGAATTTAAAAATAAGTGACTGCCAGGATATCCTTAATGAACTTGAAAGCGTAAACCGGATGGTCAACTATCTGAAGAAACAGAAAATAGCTCCAAGTAAATTCACGATCATATGGAGAGACTACCTGCGTATGGCAAGAGAAGAGGGATACGATACCACTGACGACATTGTGAGATTTCCAAAGGATTTAAAGGCTAGGCACGATCAGCTGGTAGAAGTGAGAAATCAGAGAAAGGATGATAAACGGCTGGAAGGATATAAGAAACTGGATGACCGGATAAAAGAAAGACTTCCGGGCATGAAAGACTACTTCTGGGAAGACCGGGAATACATGATCATACCGGCAGGGACATGTAAAGAACTGATGGATGAAGGAAGAACTCTTCATCATTGTGTGGGAAGCAGTGACGTTTACATGAAAAAGATGGCAAACGGCGTCAGCTGGATCCTGTTCCTACGAAGAAAATCAGAACTGGAAAAGCCCTACTACACCATAGAGATCAGCCTGAAGGACGACCATATCATCCAGTTCTATTCAGAATATGACCGACAGCCGGATAAAGAGACCATCAATGATGTCCTGAACCGGTATAAACGGAGTATCCGGAAAAAGAAGATAAAGATTCAAGTACCGGCAGCAGGCATAGCATAAGGAGGACACTATGGAATATATGCAGTTAAGTATGGATGATTACATCCAGAGTAAAAACGAAATCAAACAGGAACTAGGAGGGATCGTAAAGAGTTTTGTGCGGATCGGATGGCAACTGACCAGGATTGATAAGTCCCAAGCCTTCAAACACGATGGCTACAACACCATTTCAGAATTTGCCAGAACAGAATATGGCATGAATCCATCAGGAGTCAGCCGTTTCATGAAAGTATATGAGAAATATTCCGTTCCGGGAGATACACCAGAGCTTAAGAAACAGTATAGGGAATTCAAATTCAATAACCTGGTAGAAATGCTCCAGCTCCCGGAAGAAGACCAGCAGATCTTCCATCCGGAGGATAAAAGAGAGGACATCCGCGAGTTAAAAGACTTCAACAAAGAAAATGAAAGTAATCCGATGAATCTCTTAGATTGGAAATCTGCACAGAGTACAGAGGACAAGCTCCACGCCACAATCCAGGAATTCTTCCGGGAAAAGACAGGAATCCTCAATGCCCTGTACAGCAGTGAGGCATACCAGTCCGGAAACATCAAGGAAATGGCACAGATAGTCAACCCTGGTGACAGCATGAGTTATCGAAAAGGAACGGTTTTCTTGATGTTCCATCAGGAAGATATCACAGTCAAGATATTCAATGGAGAGATGAGGAATATCTCCTGGGACCAGTTTTTTACATATACACAGGAGATATTTGCGGAAGCGGCAGCAGGAGCGAAAACATATGAGAATTATTTCGGGATCCCAGAGGAAACTCACGACCCAACACCAAAAGAGATTCCGAAACCTACGCCAAAACCTGTATCAAATCCGATACCCAAACATGATGTTCACCCTGAACCGGAAATTGCGCCGGCGCAACAGCCAGAATCGGTGGAGAATGTGAAAAAAACTGTGGATAACCATGAAGAAGGTCAAAAAACAGCAGTTCCAGAAAAAGAGGACTCCGTATCAGGAAAACCTAAAGTAGATGTTCATTCTGAAACACCAGAATCTCAGCCGGAAAACATAGAAAAAAATCAAGAAACAGCACTTCCAGAGCCGGAACCACAGATTCCAGGTCAGGACAGCATTGAAAACCATCCGGAATATATGCCAGAACCGGAAGAACAGCCAGAAAGCAACCTGAAACCAGAATTGCAGGAAGACCATCTCGGTGAGGCCAACGAAATGATGCCGGAAGAACTGGAAATTGCGCCGGCGCAATCCGGATCAGAGCCACCGGCAGCAGAACCCAAGACCAGAAAAGAGTATATAGATACATTAACAGCTTATGGCACAGCTGAGTATATAGCGAGAGCCATGCGGCAGTTTGCAAACAAGACATACAACACACTTCTGGATCCGGTCTTCTGGAATGAATGGTTAAACGGAAAAGTAGACCATAACGGAAGACCCTGGGAAGATTAAGGGTGCCCTAAAATTCACATAGATACATCCTTCCTGTGTGAGCCTGTCAGATCACAGGAGGGGGAAAGGAGAAAAATGAATCTCAGACAGAAAAAGAAATTATTTAGAAAAGTAACCGGTCAGAATCCTCCGGGATGGATGCATTACAGTAGCCGCCGGTTCCATGATTTTCTTTACAAACCCTGGGGCGGACTGGCAGCGCTGAAGAAACAGGAAGCCACCAGAACAGTAGAAGACTTTAACCGGAATATTTCAAGGAGAAATGAATGGATAAGATCGTCACATCGATACAGGAGATAAATTTAGAGGACATCAGATTCCCGATCATTGCAGTATTTGAACACCCGGAAGGTTATCCGACGAAATCCATAGGCAGAATATTTGAATTAACCAAACCAACAGATACTGTAATCGTAAAAGATACACTGGAAGAATTACAGAAAGATATTCAGACACACTGGATAGGGATATTCTTCCAGAGAACAGAATTTGATGTACCGTCAATGAAAGGATGCTGGGTATGAATCAGGAAGGATTATTATTCCCAAAAGGAACCATTAGAAAAAAACGAAAGAAGCACCACAAAAGTATCATAGACAGAGATGCAAAAGGTCAGTGTTTCATCTGCGGAAAAACAGGCTATACGGAACGTCATCACATCTATGGCAGTGCAAACCGCAAATACTCCGAGCAATATGGCTTAACCGTATATCTTTGCCCGGAATGCCACAGGACTTCAGAGATTGCCGTACATAGAAACAAGGAAGTTCGAACCACCTTGCAGCGGATCGGCCAAAGAACATTCGAAAAGAAGTGCGGCAGCAGGGAAGAATTTGTAAAACTATTTGGTAAAAACTATCTGGAGGATGAAAATGAGCACAAGAGCAGAAATATGTAAACATAGTACAGGACACATCGGAGCTGTAGCAGTATACACCCGTCCCACCTGTCCGAACATGCACATCATCAAAGGCAAATATGTTACGGCCAGAACGAACTGCAAGGAATGCAGATTCTATGAGGAGAGGAAATGAATTTATATGAAATCACAGACATAAAGACAGGAAAGACTATAGAACCGGCGGTTACGCTGAAACAGGCAGCAGAAAGACTGAAGTGTTCCGGAAGTGCAGTATCAGGAGCTTATTGTGGAAATTATGCAATTGGTCATAGATATGCAATAGAAGTGATAGATACAGCCATTGCAAAACAGGATCCAATATGGACCGAATGGGAAATGCGAAGAAACTGGTTTTTAAAATTATGTGGGAGGACATAAGAATGACAGGAAAGAACAAAGAAGGCTATCCGGATCCGACAGCCAGCAAAGCAATCCAGGCAGCAGATCATATGCCAGAGCATACATATAGAGATTATTGCATACTCAGAGCAATGGCATACCGCATGGGATTAAAGATAACCAGGATAAAGGATTTAGGATCTGGAAAGGAATGGAGCCGATAAAAAGAAGGAGGCCGGGAACTATCAAAAGCTCCCGGCTAAAAGTATGAAAAAGAAAAAGTTTTATTTGCAATTACTCTTTGCTCTGTACAGGTAATAATATACCCAGAAAATGTGAGCAATATGTGATACAGATTTGAAGAATTTGTGAAAGGGGAACGATACCGATGGAAACGACAGAGATTACAATTCAGGAAGAAAACGAACAGAAGAAAGAATACTTGAAATCCTACCGGCGGGCGATAAAGAGAGAGCAGGACATCCTGGACGAGATCCAGCGGTTGAGACTGGATAAGATGTTTCCATCGGTGGTCAATGATGGAATGCCACATGGCAGCAGTCATTCAGATCTGTCTGATTACGCAGCTATTCTGGATGAGCAGATAGACCTTCTGAAAGAGGAACGCCTGGAAAAGGTCAGATGCTACCAGAAGATTGAGAGACAGATCAGCCAGATGGAGAATGAGGATGAGCAGGAAGTACTGAGACTGCGGTACATACTTGGTTTGAAATGGGAAGAAGTTGCTGTAAAGATGGACTATAGCTGGAAACAGACACATAGGATCCATTCATCAGCACTTCAAAATTTCAAGATGACATAGAATGACACACTCCATGTGTGATATTATTACAATGAACTCAGATGGAAAAGATTATTCAGAGCTTTTCTTCCGTGTAATCTGATTTGTTGAAAAGCAATCCAAGTATTTTTCAAAAGGATCCTTAGAAATTACAGGGTCTTTTTGTGGTATATTTAGTATTTAAATACATACATATAATATAAACTAAAAATAATTATACAATTTTTGTGAGGAATTTGACATGGTTGGGCGTTGGGAGTATAATTTAAATAAAAAAATCGCAGACGAAGGAGAAAAAGTAGTGACTTTAGACAGTATACTTGTAAATGTAGATACAAAAGATAAAAAGTTCAAATTGAGTTCTGAGTATTCAACAATTCGTTATATAGATAAAGAAGAATATACAAAAGATGTCTATAGTTATGTAGAACCGGAATTTCATGAGTCACATCACAAAGTTGGATCTTCACCAAGATTTATTTTGTTTTCAGCACCCGGCGCAACAGGAAAGTCAGCACTAGCCAAGCATATTTGTTATACAAGAAATGGAATATACTGGGATCTTCCTGAAAATAAAATTGCTGAGTATAGTTTTCAAGGTGCAATATCAAAAGCAGTTGGGTTTGGCGAAATGAGCAATTTTATTAAAAGCATCGAAGATGGAAGTACTTTTTTGGTTATAGATGCATTTGACGAAGCTGAAGCGGGATCTGGACGATCAGGAATTGAGTTTTTTTTAAGAGATTTAAATGCAGTCACAGAAAAGTGCAGTAATACTTGTGCAATTCTTATGGCAAGAACGGAAAGTGCAATTTTTATAAAGGGGTATTTTGAAAAAAATAACATAAAATACAAACACTATGAAGTGGGATATTTCCCGGAATATAATTCAAAGACATATATTGAAAATAGACTGAAAAAAGCAAAAATCGAAATATCTCCGGTTGTAAAAACATGCATAGATGAACAGTTTGGCGAAATACATAGAATTTTTCCTGGTAAAAATGCAAAAGAATTTTTGGGATATGCACCGGTTTTAGATGCATTGGCTGCTTCATATAGCGAAGAACGTAACACAGCAAATCTTTTAAAGAATACAGTTAGTGGAGAAAAAAATTGTCAGCTTATGGTGAAAATTCTTGATCATTTGCTTGACAGAGAAAAGGATAAATTTGTTAAGGCATTAAATAATAAATTTTCACAATTAAATATAAAAATTGATTTTGAAAATTTGTATAGAAAAGAAGAACAGATTAATCGAATTATTGGAAAAGTGTTATTTGATGATGTTACTATTTTTGGAAATATTGATGATGCAGTGCCAACAGCATATCGTGATGAATATTTAGAAGTTGTAAACACTCAATTGCCACAGCACCCATTTATTTTTTCGAAAGAGGAGAGTGGTAATATATGTTATGAATTTACCGGACCAGCATTTCGCGATTATGCAATAGCATTTGGTTTAGCAAATGAAGAATTACATGATTTTGTGAGAGAGTTTTTGGCTGATAATCGCAAATATTGTCCATCGCAAATGTTGATAGAATTTTATGAATTGTTTTCAAGTAACAGGATAAAGGGAAAAGATATTCCTTTGATGTATAATTCATTTAAAGCACATGCTAGATTGGGAGATAGTGCGTCTTTGAATATAAGTGGTACAGAGAATGAATGTTATGTAGAATTTCTTTTGAACAGAGAAGAAGAAATATCATTATTATCTGAATTTTTGTTAACAGATTTATCGGAAGGGGTATATATAAATCAAGTATCAAATTGTTATATTGATATTACTGGAAAAGTATGTGTTGGGAAGCCGAATGGAGAAGCTCGTATAAATAATTCGACTATTGTGTGTGATGAGATTACATGGGGAAGTGAACAGGTTTTGATTGAGGCATATTCTCCAGGTATATGTAATATTTTTGCAAATACATTTAATACACTTTCGGATGCGGTATGCCGGTTTGAAGTAAAATTTGATAAAAAAGATAATTTAAAAATCTCAGCAAATAATATAGGATCGTATTATAAGCTGCTTGCATATAAAGCTGATAATTCTTTTGAATTAGAGACTGATGATTTTGAATCATTTGCAAATGTAGTGAGACGAATCTTTAGTTGCTTAAGATCGCATAGTAAAGATACACCTGCAAGAAAAATGGATTTTATAGATAATAGAATCATCGGATTTAGTGAGAAAAAGAAGAATATATTAAATTTTCTTTTGGAAAAGGGCGTTTTGTATAATGACGAGCAGGATTGGCTTTATAAATTAGATACGGATAAACTTTCTCAGTTCTCAATAATGTGGAATGATGTTAGAAATGGGGAGCTTAGCTCTTTGAAGAAATTATATTCAGAATATGTAAGCTAATAAAAAGTATGAATAGGGGCTGTCGCCTAGCAAAAAATATTTTGCTAATGCGACAGCCCCTTTAGGATATATAGTCCAATTGATTGTCGTATATAGTGACGACAAGACTGTATTTTAATGAATATCAAAAAACGAAACGAATGAGAGGTGGTGAGGCTTGGCAAGAGCAAGAGATCCGAACCGGAATAAAGCTTTTGAAATATATAAAAAACATGGCGGAAAGATTGATTTGGTTGAGATTGCAAGTCAACTGAATATTTCACCTGGGACAATTCGAGGATGGAAATCAAAGGACTCCTGGGATATACAATTGAATGGAACGCTCCGTAAAAATACGGAACGCTCCAAAAGAAGAAAAGGTGGTCAGCCTGGAAACAAAAATGCAGAAGGGCATGGTGGCAACGGACCACCTGGAAATAAGAATGCAGTTAAAACAGGAGAGTTTGAAACTCTCTTTTTTGATACCCTAAATCCAGAAGAAAAACAGTTAGCTGCCATGGTACAGCCAGATAAAGAGCAGCTTTTACTTCAGGAGATCCGTCTTCTGACAGTCCGTGAACACCGGATGCTGAAAAGAATAGAATCTCTTCGTCAGTTAGAAGAACAGGAGTCAGAAACAGGAGATGATGGAGAAATTATCCCTTCAGGAATGTCAGTAACAGAATACAGTTCCGGTATAGAAAAGGGAAAACCTACCGAACTGAGGAAATACGAAGGAATCTTAGGCCAGATCCAGGCAATTGAGGATGCATTAACCAGAGTCCAGGCAAGGCAGCAGAAAGCCATCGAAACCTTGCACAAATTTGGATATGATGATGCCCGTCTGGAACTTGAGACAATGCGATTTGAATTTGAACTCCTGAAACAGGATGGACAAAACGAAGATACTGAAGATGATGGCTTCCTAGATGCTATGAATGCATCTGCAGAATCTGTTTGGGGTGATGTGGATGTATGAAAAGATATCAGCATTAAGAGAACGTCTCAATAAAATGAAACAGAACCGATCTGCAAAACAGAACGGACAGACATTTCACTTTTCCCCCTTTTCGCAAAAGCAGAAGCAGGTTCTGACTTGGTGGTGTGAAGGTTCACCAGTACACGACAAAGACGGAATCATTGCAGATGGAGCAATCCGATCAGGAAAGACCATCAGCATGTCCTTATCATTTGCCATGTGGGCAATGAGTACTTTTAACGGTCAGAACTTTGCCATGTGCGGAAAAACCATTGGTTCCTTCCGGCGAAATGTTCTGTTCTGGCTAAAGCTGATGCTCCGATCCAGAGGCTATTCCATCACGGATCATAGAGCTGACAATCTCCTGACCATCAGAAAGAAAGGAAAAGAAAACTATTTCTACATATTTGGCGGTAAGGATGAGCGCTCCCAGGATCTGATCCAGGGCATCACACTGGCTGGGGTGTTCTTTGATGAAGTTGCCCTGATGCCAGAGAGTTTTGTGAACCAGGCAACAGGACGTTGTTCTGTAAAGGGAAGTAAGTTCTGGTTTAACTGCAACCCGGATGGACCCTATCACTGGTTTAAACTCAACTGGATAGATAAATCCACAGGATATCTGGGCAAGGAAGAATCAGAAAGGATCAGGAAAAAAGCTGCAGCAGAAGGCAAGGAAGCCGGGTTAAAAGAAATCCTCTATCTCCATTTTACAATGGATGACAATTTATCCCTGGATGAAGAAGTAAAAGCCAGGTACCGGAAGATGTATGTAGGAGTGTTCTTCAAACGCTACATCATGGGATTATGGGCGGCAGCAGAGGGCATTATTTATGATATGTTCGATGAAGAAAAGCACGTTCAGAATATCCGTGATTTCTTCCAGTTACTGATCAATGGCAACAGATACGTATCCTGCGACTACGGTACTCAGAATGCGACCGTATTCCTGCTTTGGAACAAAGGAATCAATGGGAAATGGTATTGTATTCGAGAGTATTACTATTCCGGAAGAGATAAAGGCAAACAGAAAACAGATTCAGAATATGCAGACGACTTAAAGAAGTGGCTGGATGGAACAAAGATTAAAGCGATTATTGTGGACCCAGCAGCTACTTCTTTTATTGCGGAGCTTAGAAAGCGCGGCTATAAAGTTATCAAAGCAAAAAATGATGTGCTGGACGGAATTCGTCTGGTAGGAATGCTCTTGAATCTGGAACAGCTTGTATTTGCTTCTTCCTGCATAGAAACAATAAAAGAATTTGCTTCCTACATCTGGGATGAAAAAGCTTTGGAACGAGGCGAAGACAAGCCAATAAAGCAACATGATCACGCAATGGATGCAACACGTTACCTGTGTAGTACCATAATCGGCAATAAACTTGCCAAACTAAAAGACGTAAGGATGTGAGAAACATGTATACATTCACAATTCCAAGAGAAAAATTCGATGAACTGAACCCGGACAAGCAAGTAATTCGTCAGCTGATCAGCAAGCACATCAGCATGGTAAGCCGATTACAGAAAAATATGACTTACTATGAAGGAAAGCATAAGATTTTAGATGATGTAGGTCGGGAGAATAAGCTCGTCTGCAATCATGCCAAAGATATTGCAGATACTGCCAGTAGCTATTTCATCGGGAATCCAGTATCTTACAAGTCAGAAAGTGATATTACAGATCTGACAGATGCCCTGGAGCTGGCAGGCGCAGATGAAGTAGACGGAGATAATGGCTTAGAACTTTCTATCTATGGACTTGCCTATGAATATATTTATACAAAAGAAAACGAAGACTTTTTGTGTATAAAGAATCTTTCAGCAGAAAACACCTTCATGGTAAAAGATGACAGCATTGAGGAAAATGAACTCTTTGCTGTCTATTATTATATCCGAAAAGATGATTCCGGACAGCGTCCAGATCATTACATGGCAACTGTAGTTACCGCAAATTATAAATATGAACTGGACATTGAGAATAACAGCATACGCCAGGAGACAACAGAATCGGCAATTCCTCATTATCTGGGAGAGATTCCGATCATCGAATACCTGAATAATAAACTGGCAATTGGTGATTTTGAACTGCAGATTCCTCTGATCGATGCCTATAACGTTCTGATGAGTGATCGAGTCACTGATAAAGAACAGTTCATAGATGCAATCCTGGCAATCTACGGAACATTGCTTGCAGATGAAGAGATAGAAGATGAGAACGGAGAAAAGAAGGATGGTGTGACTGCAGCTATGAAGCAGTTGAAGAAGAGAAAAGTCCTGGAAGTACCAGACGGTGCCAAGGCAGAGTATCTGACCAGAACATTCGATGAATCTGGAGTGGAAATCCTGAAAAAGGCAATAGAGCAGGATATCCATAAATTCTCCCACATTCCATGTATGACAGATGAAAGCTTCGGAGGTAATGTCTCAGGTGTAGCAATGGAATTTAAACTGCTGGGGATGGAAAACATCACCAAGATTAAGACCAGATACTATCGAAAAGGCTTGAGAAAGCGTGTTCAGATCTTCTGCAATTTCCTTGGTTTGCATGGAAAAAGCATAGATCCAACCGGAATTACAATGACCTTCACCAGAGCACTGCCAAAGAATCTCCTTGAAATCTCTCAGATCGTATCAAACCTTTGGGGAAAAGTAAGCAGAAAGACATTACTGTCTCAGGTTCCGTTTGTAGACAATGTAGATGATGAGTTGAAAGCACTGGATGAGGAAACAGAGGAGAATCTGAAGCGGCAGCAGGAAATGTTTGGAATGCAGGGAAATACTCCGCCAGATCAGACAGATCCGGATAAGGAAGAGAAGTCGCCTGAAAAGAAAAAGGATAATGTAAATGAAGAATGATTCCTACTGGGAAAACAGAGTAGCCTGGGATATGTATCATCGAATGGAAGATGCAGAACAAACAGCAGATCTGCTGGCGAAGGTATATCGAAACTCATCTATGTTGCTTACCCATAAAGCCAAGGATATATTTGAAAAGTATATGACTAAGCATGGCGTATCAGAAACGCAGGCATGGAATTTACTAAATACCATGCAAGACCGGACATCCATGGAAGAATTGTTGAATGCTCTGAGAAACAAAGATTCAGATAAGACCAAGCAGGAGCTCCTTCGAGAGCTGGAAGCGCCGGCATACCGCGTCAGGATAGAAAGACTGCAGGACCTCCTGCGGCAAGTTGACACAGTTATGCAGGAGGTATACCAGCAGGAACAGTTATTTGATACCAGTTTTTTTCAGAACCTTTGCGAAGATACATATTATCATTCAATCTATAGTATCCAAAAACGGACGGGATACGGATTTAGCTTTTCAAATATCAGCCAGAAGCAGATTAGCCAGGTACTTTCCATGAACTGGTCTGGAAGTCATTATTCACAGCGTATCTGGAAGAACACACAGGAACTTTCTGAAACATTGAAACAGGAACTACTTGTAAGCTTACTGACCGGCAGGACAGATAGAGAGACATCAGAAGTTATCATGAACCGTTGTGGTGCAGGAGCTATGCAGGCAAGACGCCTGGTAAGAACAGAGAGCTGCTTCTTATCCGGAGAACTGACTGCGAGATCCTATGAGGAATGCGGAATAGAAAAATACCGCTATCTTGCAACTTTAGACCTCAGAACCAGTAAGATCTGCCGGGAACTGGATGGAAAGATATTTTCCATGAAAGACCGGAAAGCAGGAAAGAATTATCCACCTATGCATCCGTGGTGCCGATCCACAACGATTAGCGTCATAGATGAGGATGAGTTAAGGAACATGAAACGGAGAGCCTATAATCCAAAAACAGGACGTACAGAGACAGTTCCTGCAAATATGACATATGATCAATGGTATAAGAAATATGTAAAAGGTAATGCCCAGGCAGAAGCAGAAGAAAAATCCGTCCAGAATGCTGCCTCAGACAAGAAACAGTATGAAAGATACCGGGAAATCCTCGGTAAAGATGCGCCGAAACGTTTTGCAGACTTCCAGGAAATGAAGTATAATGATACTGAGAAATGGAGATTCACAAAGCTTGATTATCAGAGAAGAAATGAGCTGTTACAGCATCCGGAGCTGAAACTGCCGAATGCAGAAAATGCAATGGTAGCAGATGCCAAATTTGAAAAGTATCTGTTCGGAGGATCACATCCAGAAGGACTTGCAAAAGGAGATGCTTTCTCGAGCAGACTTGGATACGATGCTGAAAACTGGAATAGCCTGAAAAAGCAGATTATAGCAAGAGCACCGCAGTATCCAGCACTAAGCAAAGGTGTAAATGGATATGGAAAACATATGTATGAACAAAAGATTGTTTTGTATGGATTAAAAGGAACTCCTGCAAATGTTGTCGTTGGATGGTCTGCTGACGATAAAAGCGTAACTATGGCGAGTGCCTATATCAAGGAGGTAAAGTAGATGAAAATAAAAGAATTTGATACAGTTCTCCTGAAAGATGGAAGAGAAGGCAGCGTTATGGAAGTTTTTCCGGATGGTTCCCTGATTATAGATATTGGCACTTCCCCGGAAAACTGGGAAACTTTATATGATAAAACAGTAGCAGATATAGAAAGAGTTATTAACAGTTCAGAAGAGTAAACATTAAAGAATAACCACCAGTCAGAAATGGCCGGTGGTATTTTTATACCCGTTTTTAAGAAAGAGAGGACAAGAAAATGAAATTTAAAGAAGCATTTGAAGAAATGAAATCTGGAATTCCAGTAAAACTTCCGTCATGGGCGGGTTATTGGTGGTGGGATGAAGAATCCCAGACAATCCTTATGTACACAAAAGATGGTGGCTGTCTGGATATAAGAGAAACACAGAATGTGGAGTATACGCTTCAGAATATTCTTTCCGATGAGTGGGTTTATGCGGATAGTCGGAACTGCCCAATACTTGGTGGAGAAGCAACATTCTCATTCGGAGAAGCGATTAAGTACCTGAAAAGAGGATTTAAAGTGGCACGTAAAGGCTGGAACGGTAAGAAACAGCATATTCAGCTTGCGACTGGGATTTCTTATAAGACTGCCGATAATGAGATTGTAAATTGTGAGCATGACGCAATCGGAAATAAAGCCATCGCTTTTGTTGGAACATCTGGCGTACAGATGGGATGGCTTGCTTCCCAGGCGGATATGCTCGCAGAAGACTGGATGTTTGTAGAGTAATTGCGCCGGCGCAACTGGGAGGAGGTGAGCAGGATGAAAGTAAAATGCATCAAACGTTACAGCGATGTACGTCTGAACAAGATCATTGAAGCAGGAACAGTTCTGGAAGTAGATAAAGCCAGAGCTGATCATTTGGTTCATGAAGGCGTTGCCGAGATTGTAAAAGAAACTGAAAAAGCAGCAGACAAGGGAAAGGAATAGGTGATCCATGCATCTCCCTTTGAGACGCGGGGTGAAGCATCTTATTTTTGTGTCTTTTTCCGTCAGACGTAAAAGAAGCGGGTTACTCCAAAAAACTGAATGGCCCGGGCGTGAAAACGAATAGGCTGGGCAGAAAGGAAATAACATGAGAAACAGATTAGTAAAAGCAATGTGCAAAGTTCCAATGAACCTGCAGTTATTCGCAGAAGGAGACGATGCTGGGACCGGAGATGGCGGGAATGGCGGCGGAGCCGGTGGAGATGGTGGTTCGGATCAGGGCGGTGCAGACAATCCGCCATCCTTTGATGATTTCCTGAAAACAGGAGACAATCAGGCAGAATTTGATCGCAGACTGCAGAAGGCAATCAACACTGCAGTTTCCAATGAACAGAAGAAATGGCAGACAATGACAGATGAAAAGCTTTCTGAAGCAGAGAAGCTGGCAAAGATGACAGAAGATGAAAAAACAAAATATCTGCAGCAGAAGAGAGAAAAGGATCTGACTGCCAGAGAGGCAGCAGTAACCAGAAAAGAACTGATGGCAGAAGCAAAGAATACCCTGGTCAGCGACAATCTTCCGGTAGAACTTGCAGAAGTTCTGGATTATACAGACGCAGATTCCTGCATGAAGTCCATGGAAAAGGTCAAAACTGCTTTCCAGAAAGCGGTAGAGTCAGCAGTGGAAGAGAAATTGAAAGGTGGAAAGCCACCGAAGAAAGCACCAGGAACAGATGCACAGGAAGCCCTTGAAAAGCAGGTATTCAATGCAATGATGGGCATTTATTAAAGGAGAGTGAATACATATGGCAATTAATACATTAGCAACAGCAACCTTATTTCAGAATCAGCTTGATAAGATTGCGGTATTGGAAGCAACAACCGGCTGGATGGATGCCAATGCCGGACAGGTAATCTATAACGGCGGAGCAGAAGTTAAAATTCCGAAGATGAGCGTATCTGGAATGGGAGATTATGATCGTGATAACGGATATCAGAGAGGATCCGTTACTCTGGAATATGAAACCAGAAAAATGACTCAGGACCGTGGACGCCTGTTCCAGCTTGATCCGATGGATATCAATGAAAATAACTTTGTAACTACGGCAGGAGCTGTCATGGGAGAATTTCAGAGAGCGCAGGTTGTTCCGGAGATTGATGCATATCGTATTTCAAAAATTGCGACAGAAACAATCACCGCCAATAAAGCTGGAATGATCGGATATTCTTATATTCCAGGAACAACAGGAACATCTGCCCTGCGTAAAGTAAAAGAGGGCATTAAGGCAATCAGAGAAGGATACAACGGTCCGCTTGTATGCCAGGCAACGCCAGACTTCATTATGGAACTGGAATTGGAACTTGCAGGAAAGATTACAGCAGTAACATTTTCTAAAGGCGGCATTGACACACAGGTACCGTCCGTAGATGGCGTTCCGCTGATTTCTACACCGTCCAACCGTATGTACACAACAATCAAGATTAATGATGGCAAGACAGATGGTCAGGAAAAAGGGGGATACGAGAAGGGCAGTACAGCTAAGAATCTGAACTTCTTCATTTGTCCGACAACCACACCGATCGCAGTAACCAAACAGGATATCATGCGTATCTTTGACCCGGCAATCAACCAGAAACTGAATGCATGGCAGATGGACTATCGCCGTTTCCATGATATTTGGGTTCTGGATAATAAGCTGGATTCTATCTATTTAAGCATTCAGGAGGCGGAAGGATGAGGTTGATCAGAAAAAACGTGGAAAGAGAAGCAGGGGGAGTGACTGCTCAGAAGCTGATGAATGATGGATTTAAACCTGTAGAGGTTGTATCTCAGAAAACAGCATCAAATTCTGCTGATGAAGCCACGAAAAACATTGAAGAAATGACCGTAGAAGAATTAAAGACTCTGGCTAAGGAAAGAGGACTCACAGGAGTTTCCGCCTTAGCAAAACAGGATCTTATCAATATCCTGAAAGGGTGATTATATGGCAGAAGCCAAAGACATAGAAAGAGTTAAGCTCCTGACAGGAGAAACCAATGAAGAACTGATCGAAGCCTATCTGGAAGAAGCTTCAGACTTTGTAAAAGGATATACAAACAGAAGCGTGATCATTACGCCTCTGGAAAAAGCAGTGAGAGATCTTGCAGTTATTGCTTTGAACAGGATGGGGACAGAAGGCGAGACTTCCAGAAGCGAAGGTGGGGAAAGTTATTCATTTGAATCTGCTCCCAGACAGATCTATGACATCTTGAACAGATACCGTCTTGCCAGAGTGGGAGGAATAACTCATGAGAATGCGAAGAAACAGGATTCAGACTTATTATCATAAAAAGAGGATTATAACAAAGGATTCAGAAGGCAGTACCAACGAAGAATATGGTACTGCCTCATCCATTTCCGGAGAATCTTGGCCGGCATCCGGAAAAGCTCAGGCAGAGCAGTATGGTCAGCGTCTGAGCTATATCCGTAATATGCGGCTTGATGGGAAATATAAGATCAGGACAGATGAAAAAGGGAATCCTCACTATATCTTTGAGGATGGAACAGATCTGCAGGAATTAGATGGGATCTGTCTGTATGCAGATCAGGATCATAAGCCGGATTATAAGATTATATCCATCAAACCATATCGTTTCCTTACACTGGAGGTGGAACGGATATGAGTATAGACGGAACCAGAGAACTGGAACAGAAACTCAACGCAATGTCACAACTAAATCCCAGACAGGCGGTAGAGTCAGCAATCCAGACAGTCAGATCAGCAGCGGCCTTAAATTGCCCAACTGATACAGGAGAACTCAAACAGAGCATATTTTCTGAGGTCACAGAGCAGAATGAATCCATTGTGGGAGCTTGTTGGACAGATAAGGCGTATGCACCTTATGTGGAATTTGGCACTGGACCCAAAGGACAGGACCGGCATGAAGGAATTGCTCCGGATATCACACCGGCTTATACACAGTCCCCCTGGTGGATTCATGAAAGCCAGATAGATCAGAGGGTAGCAGAAAAGTACCATTGGTTCTATATTGATACTCCGAAAGGACGGTTCTATCAGTGTACAGGACAGCCGGCGCATCCTTTTATGTATCCGGCATTGGAAAATAACAAGGAAACAATCCTGGAAGGAATGAAAGCAACTTTCAGGGCGGATTTGGAGGGAAAATGAAAAATGTAAAAGATCAGGTATATGCAGCACTTCTTACTGTTACTAAGAATGTGTCAGATACATATCCGAAAGATTGGGCGAACTTCCCAACTATTCAATATGTAGAAGAAAATAACAGCGTGTGGGAACGTACTGACAACGCTGAACAGAAGGCTAAGGTGTCATATAAAATTGATATATGGCACAACCAGAGCACATCTGATACAGCCTTTGCAGTTGATGTTGCTGTTTCTGCTTTAGGTCTGGTGAGAACCTATTGCGGTGATGCACCAGATCCAAGCGGATTGAAACATAAAGTAATGCGCTATGAAGGAATCATTGATATGAGTTCCGACATAGTGTACTGGAATTAAGAAAGAGGTGAAGATAAATGTTAGCAAATGGAGCAAAACTGGGCTATTCTAAAACTGCCCTTTCCGGAAGCTCAACAACTTATACAGACCTTCCGGGTTTAAAAGAAATTCCGGATATTGGATCAGATCCGGAAAAGGTGGACAATACGGTCCTGACTGATCCACATAAGAAGTATGAAAAAGGTATCGGTGATCTGCCTGAAATGACATATAAATTCAAATATGATAATTCAAAAGCGGATTGTCCATATCGTGTGTTAAGACAGGCAGATAAAGATGGAACGACACTGTATTTTCGTGAAACTGATGCCGATAAAAGCACAATTGATTTTGCTGCTCAGGTATCTGTTAAGCGTACAGGTGGCGGTGTCAATGGTGCTATCGAATTTGAAGTGACCATGATGGTACAGTCAGATATTACTTATACAGACCCGGCATAATGCTGGGTCTTTTATAAAAAATTCAGGAGGATATAACATGGGTGGTTTAGATGAAGAAGTAAAAAATCAGGAAGAAACAAAAGTTGTAGATTTGAATGAAGCAAAGAAGAAAAGAAAGCCTTTTCATTACTGGACTATTGGTGGCAGAGATTACTGTCTGAAACTTAAAGCATCTAATATTGAAAAGCTGGAAAATAAATACAAGTGTAATATCATGCATCTGGTGGATGATATGCCGGCATTATCTGTAATGCTTACTATCATCCAGGCGGCAATGCTTCCGTGGGAACATGGGGTTAAGTATGATGATATTCTGAACCTGTTTGACAAATATGTTGAAGAGGGTGGAAGTCAGATTGATCTGTACAAAAATGTTGTGATTCCGACTCTGGCGGTATCTGGTTTTTTTACGCCGAAGATGGCAACGGAAATTCTGGAAGCAACAGACGAAGAACTGTAACAACTACAAGCGAATATTTGTGGGCGATTTACCCGGATGCATTAGACTGTGGAATACGGCCTGAATTATTTTGGGATTCCACTTTAAATGAGATCATGGATATGATGGAAAGCTATGTCAGATGCAGAGCAAGAGATAGGAAACAGCAGATCAGTGATAACTTTATTCTGTCAAAGGTTCTGACACTGAACCTTTCAACCTTGTTCAATGAAAAGACTGAACTTTGTAATCCATGGGATTTTTACCCACAAACATTCAAAGAAGATAAAGAAAATTATGAACATCAGAAGCTGGAAGCAGAACTTGCCGATTATAGGGACAAGCGCAGACGGTGGGCTGATGAATTTAACAGACGAAGGCAGCAGGGAATGTAACCCTGCTTATTTTTATGCCAGGAAGGGGGTGAAAATGTATGGGTGATACACTTGCAAAATTAAAAGTCATTCTGGAAGCGTCCACATCTTCTTACAAGAAAGAAATGGAAAAAGCCCAGAAAGTGACCAAAAATGTCAGTGATTCTGTTAAGTCTGAAACATCAAAAGTCAAACAGGCTATGAAAATGGATGATGCAACGGAGTCTGTGAAAAAACAGATTTCGGTGTTCCAGAAATTAAAAGACACCATGAAATCAAATAGTATACCTCAGGATGTAAAAAATACAGGGAGCATTATCAAAGATACCTTTCGCGATCTGAAATCAGGCGTATTACCTAAGGCTATGTATGACGGAATGAAACAATACGTGAAAGAGGCACAGCTTGCAGCAGGTATAAAAATACATACGGACGAATTTGCAGAAACAGAAAAAGATATAGAACGTGCAACCCAGACTCTGGAGAGACTTAACCAAAAGAAAAGAGAATTGATGGCAGGAAAAAGCAGTGGTGAGAACACAGAGGCTATCAAAGGAGTTAATGAACAGATTAGGATTGCTGAAAGACGCTTGGAAGCATTTCAGGGAAAGAAAAATTTGTTGCAGTTCAGTGGAAAAGACATGGAATTTGCCCATACTGGGAAGCTGAGCGATGGAAATAGTTTTGAAACGGCTAATGCTGTCATAAAACAAACAGTGGAACGTATCAAAGAAGTAAAAGGTTCCGTAGCCGAAGCGATAAAAAAAATTCCTGTTCTGGGCCGTGTTTTAAGCAATGCTGCTTATATTGGCTCAAAAGGCTGGGGTGGTTTGAAAAAATTAATCTCGGGTGTCGGCTCTGGCCTTAAAACTTTAGCATCGGGTGCTATTCAAAAAGCATCTGGTGCGTTTGCAGCTCTCATACAGAAGTTTACAAGCGGTATTCCTGTTTTACGAAGGTTCACAGGTGCAACAAAATCAGCATCTGGTGGACTTGGTGGTGGATTAAAAAACATTCTCAAATATGCGTTCGGCATCAGGTCACTATTTGTTTTGGTAAACAAGCTGAGAAGTGCGTTAGTAGATGGATTCAAAAACCTGGCACAGTACAGTGGTGAGACAAATAACAGTATTTCAATGCTGATGTCTTCCCTTACGCAGTTAAAGAATGCATTTGCAGCAGCATTTGCACCTATTTTGAATGTGATCGCACCTATTCTGAATACACTGATCCAGAAGATCATTTCAGTGGTGAACACATTTGGTCAGTTGACGAGTGCATTAACAGGAAAAGGCACTTATATCACTGCAAAAAAGGTTCAGCAGGACTATGCAAAGAGTCTGAATAATAATGCATCATCTGCAAAAAATGCGCAGAAGGCAAACAAAGACCTGCAACGTACCATCCTTGGATTTGACCAGATCAACAAAATGGATGACAACAGCAGCTCTGATGATAGCGGTAATAATGGAGCCAATACATCAGGTGGCTTATCACCATCTGATATGTTTGAGACAAAAGAAATTCCGTCAAAAATCAAAGGACTGGCCGACTTGATCAAACAGGCATGGAAAGAAGCTGATTTCACAAAGATAGGTGAGATGGTCGGTGAAAAACTGAATGCCGCATTGCAGAGTATTCCGTGGGATAAGATCAAGAACACCTGTAACAAGATTGCAAAGAGTGTTGCCACTTTCCTGAATGGTTTCCTTGAAACTGTCGATTGGAAACTGGTTGGTAATACCCTTGCACAAGGTATCAATACCGCTTTTGGCATGGCAGATACATTTGCCAGAAATTTCCACTGGGACAGCCTTGGTAAGGCAATTGGCAATGGTATCAATGGTGCTTTGGGCGGTCTGGACTGGAATCTCATCAGGGGAACAGTTCGGAACATATCAAAAGGTATCACTGATACACTGAACAGTTTCATCCAGACAACCAACTGGGGGCTGGTAGGCAGGTCATTCGGTAATGGTATTAATACCATTATAGACTTCTTTCATACCGCAGTAAGCAATTTCAACTGGATCGGTGCTGGTACCTCGCTTGCAACTGCCATAAACAATGCAGTTAATACGATTGATTTCGTTGGCATAGGGCAGACTTTTTCAACTGGAATTAAAGGAATTCTTGATTTTGGTATATCTGCGATTGAGAACGTTGACTGGTGGACATTAGGTGAAAAAGTCAGAGATGGTATTGCTTCAGTTGACTGGAACGGCATAGCTGACAGATTATTTGAATTACTGGGCGCAGCATTTGCAGGGCTATCTGCATTTTTCGGTGGACTTCTTACTGATGCAGTAGCTGGAATAAAGAAATACATTGATGATAATTTCAAGGAAGCCGGTGAGTGGACTTGGAAAGGATTCATAAATGGAATAAAAAAGGCTGCATCTGATGTAGGAAACTGGATAAAGAATCATATCGTCAAACCATTCATGGATGGATTCCGGGCAGCATTTGGTATTCACTCACCATCAACTGTCATGGCAGAGCAGGGTACTTATATTATCAGTGGTCTGCTTAAAGGTCTGAAAGATAATTTACAGTCACTTTTATCCTGGGTAGAGAAACTTCCGGGATGGATAAAAGATAAACTTGGTAATGCAAAAGAGTGGTTAAAAGAAAAAGGAAAAAATGCCTTGGAAGGACTAAAAACCGGATGGGAGTCTGTAAAGGAAAGCACAGTTGGACAAGTTGTGTCAAAAATTGGAACTTATATTAAGACAAAAGCGGGAGATGCAAAGTCATGGATTAAGTCTAAAGGTTCAGATGCTATTACTGGTTTAAAGACTGGCTGGGAATCTGTAAAAGAAAGCGGATTTTTGAGGTATGTTGGAAAGATTAAGGATGAAGTCTTTAAGAAAATCGGAAATCTTAAAGAAAAAGTAACGTCCAAAGGTAAGGATATCATTGGTGGATTAAAAGAGGGATTTAATAGAAGTTGGAATACATTCAGTAGCGTATTGGGAAGTATTCCAAACAAAATTACGTCTGCAATTCCAAACCTATTTAATGTAGGTCGAAATGCAATACAGAATTTTGCAAAAGGATTCTCAAATTTCCATATCCCTATGCCGCATATCGGTTGGGACTGGTCTGGAGGAAGCATCAATATTGGTGGTTTCTCCTTTTCATTACCACGTTTTAATCTGCAATGGTACGCAAAGGGCGGTTTCCCGGAAGCGGGACAGTTGTTTGTGGCCAATGAAGCAGGACCTGAGATGGTCGGTAAAATGGGAAGTCGAAACGCAGTAGCCAATAACAACCAGATCGTTGAAGGTATCAAGAATGGTGTATTTGAAGCTGTACTTGATGCATTCAATGCCAGTGGAATCCTTGACAGGGATGATGCTGAAAAAGATGTTACCCTTGAATTTACACTGAAAGCCGACAGCGAAACACTGTACAAGGTAGTTCGCAAGGGTAAAAAGAAATATGATTACCGTTTTGCGGTAACTGAGACAATTTGACGGGAGGTGTCACATGGACAACATTGTAATTAAAGTGGGCGGTGTGACACTGCCTAAAGAAGTGTCAAAGTTTAAATGGAAAAAGTCAGATGTTTCTGCAAAGAATGCAGGAAGAACACAGGATGTTAAGATGCATAAGAACAGGATCGCAAAGAAGCGCACCTTGAGCCTTGGCTGGGTAAATCTGACAAAGACCCAGATCACGGCAATCCTTCAGGCGTTTGATCCTGAGTATGTGATGGTTACATACTGGGATCCTTTGGAAGGGCGGGATGTGACAAGGGAGTTTTATACCGGTGACATGGAAGCAGACGTGAAATGGTGGGCAAAAGGTCATGAGCGTTATTCCACACTTGATTTTGACGTGATTGAGAGGTAATGACAATGATTAATGTATCAGCCGCATTCAAGACGGCATTGGAAGATGATAACAGAAATTTTTCAGGATCCTGTACAATTACATTAGCGTCCGGTAAGGCAATACCTATTAATGATAGTCAACTGTGGGAAAATGGATTTGTGGTTGATGATTCTACATCCAATACAAACGGTTTTGATATAGGTTCAGCAATCGTCCAGAAGTTCACTTTAAGACTGAACAATATGTATGATGATTTTACAGATTATGATTTTACAAATGCTGTGATTTCAGATGTAAAAGTATCATTAGACTTAGACGGTAAAACAGAATCAGTTAATAAGGGCGTTTTTACAGTAGATGATCCGAGCTACGACGGTGATATCATCACGCTTGAATGCCTGGATAACATGCATAAATTTGATGTGAGTTATGAAAAAAGCAATCTTACTTATCCAGCTACACTTTTGCAGATCATACAGGATGCATGTAGATGTTGCGGTGTGACTTTGGCAACTGATTCTTTACAGTTTGAACATTATGACTATGCTATTTCGGATAAACCTGACGATTCTACAATGACTTTCCGGGATGCCCTGACATGGGTTGGACAAATTTCAGGACATTTCTGGAAATGTAATAAAGATGGACAGCTGACAGCCGGATGGTACAACATGTCAGATCTGACAGCCGGCAAGAATATACATACCTTACAGACTAATGTTGTTGCAGATATAACTGCCGATACAGATGATGTAGTAATTACATGTGTAAGGGTTGTTACAGACGGTGGAGAATCTGGACAGGTAACTTATCAGTCTGGATCGGATGGATATGCTTCTGTCATTGATGGGAATAAATTCATCAACAGTACCAACGCTGCTGAAATAGCGTCTATGATTGGTGAGCGTGTTGTTGGATTGAGGTTCAGACCAATGACTGTCAGTTCATTGCAAGACCCTACGATTGAAGCGGGGGATGGAGCAATAGTATATGACCGTAAATTAAAGTCATATAAGACTTTTTTCACTAATGTTGTATTTTCTATTGATGCAGACAATCAAATGTCAAATAACGCAGAATCGGCACTACGCAATAGTGCCGAAAGATTTTCCGCAGCAGCTAAAACATATCAGGAATTAAGAAAACAGCTGCAAAAAAATAAAACAGAGTGGGAAAAAACAGCAGAAGATCTGGAAAATGCAATGAAAAATCAGGCAGGACTGTACCCGGTCATTAAGACACTGACAGATGGAACCAAAGTATATTATATGTGTGATCACTCAACCATGGAAGAATCTAAAGTTGTATTTGAATTAAATTCTAAAGGATGGGCAGTAAGCACAGATGGTGGCAATACATGGAATGCAGGTCTTCTCGTAGATGGTACTATGATTACGAAAATTCTGAATAGTATCGGAATTAATGCAGACTGGATTAATTCAGGAACACTTGTCATTAAAAATACCAAGGGCGATGTTACGTTTAAAGCCGATACAACAACGGGAGCAGTTGACATTGTAGCGAATTCTTTTTCGCTAAAAGGGAAAACAATTGAAGATGTGGCGGGAACTGCTGCGGAATCCGCCGCAAAATCTTATGTAGATTCTGCTATGCAGGATAAAACAGGAAACTGGTACGGAAACTATACACCGACATTATCTAATCAGCCTGCATCTGGGTGGAAAGCAGCTGACTATGAAAAACACAATGGCGATACATTTATCAATCCGACTACAGGTGATGTCTATGTATTTAGCACAGGTACGGCTGGCTTAGAGATCACTTTCAACGCTTCATGCAAAACAGAGTCAGTAAATTTCGACTATATAGAGATTTATTATGATGACAATGGAACAAAGAAAGCTTTGCCTAAGATTGGCGGTTCGTCATTTGGCGGAACAAAAGTTCAAGTACCATCTACAACATTTTGGTTGTACTGGAGAACAGATAGCTCAAGTTCCTCTTTCTATGGCTTCAAGATAGATTCCATTAAATCCGTAGTGGTCGATAAGTCAAAAATAAGTAGTACGACAAAGTCATTACCATCATATTCCGTAACTAATGTGTCTGGAAGTAATTACCCGGAATCACCTAATCATGGTAATTATGGTAATAACATCAATATGCTCTGGAAGTACACAGGTACACAGACCAGTGCCACGGCACAATGGGTAAAAGTTACAAAGGTGGATGCTTCGGAAATCATGAAGCAGCTGGATCAGGAAACTATCTTTAATCTGCTGACGAACAACGGTGAAGCGAAAGGCATATGGCTAAAGGATAAACAGCTATATGTTTCGTTCACATATGCGCAAGGCGGGACGCTCACACTTGGCGGAAAGAATAATAATGACGGACTCCTTAAATTAAAAGACAGTAATGGCAATGAAATTGGTAGCATGAGTAGTGACGGTGTTACTCTGTCAAAGGGAAAGATAGATGGTCCAGAAATTGCAGCAAAAAAAGGAACGATTGCAAATTTTGCGTTAGAAGAAGATGCATTAACATGTGGCGATTTTTTTAATAAACAATCCGCAGCAGCAAAAAGTAGTATATATATTGGCAAAAATGGAATAGCCACCAGCGATAGTGATCCAGCGAATTATGGACCACGAACGGCGCAGCTCGTTGATGGAAAATTAATTGTTCGACTTGGTAATAGTAATTGTGGTTATATAGCCTGTGGTGATGGATCGGAAACAGCACTTGCGTCGATGATACTATACGACGGAAGTGGCACGCCAATAATGGATATTCATGGTAATACGGTTGATTTTTTGAGATATGTTAATTTTCCTGCTAACTATACTCCTGATTTTGCGGGAAATGTCGAAATAAGAGGGGATTTGAGTGTAAGAGGTTCAAAAAGCCGAAGAGTTAATACGGATGCTTATGGCGAAAGGCTTCAGTATTGTTATGAAACAGCGGCACCATATTTTGGTGACATGGGGCATGGAGTAACTGATGAAAATGGCATCTGTCTGATAGAGATTGATGATATTTTTCAGGAAACTATAGGAACACAGGAGTATTTAGTATTTATTCAACCGGAAGGCGAGGGAAATCTATATGTAAATAAGGCAGAAAAATTTTGCAATTATTTTATTGTACGTGGAACTGCGAACCTTTCATTTGCATGGGAAATCAAATGTATTCAGAGAGGATATAGCCATGAACGCCTGGAAAGCCCGGAAGCGAAAAAAATGTTATATGCTACAAATGAAGATGAAAAAGAGACAAGAAAAGTTCTTGAACAGAGTATAGAAAACATTGTAAATGAAACGGAGGGATTGCTATGGGAATCAACAGACTTACAGGAGTAGCGTTGATTACAACTGGAGAAGGGGAAAGAGTATCATTTACATATTCAACCCTTGATTCTGAAGGGAATGTAATCAGCGCAAACAATAAAGGCAGTTTTGTTGCAATGAACGAAGAATTGCAAAAACATATTATAGCAATTAAGGAATATGTAAATATCAATAAACTTTCCAAAATAGAATAAAAGAAATATTTGAGCAAATCTGAAAGGCTCTTCCTATTATACTTGAAATTGCGCCGGCGCAAAAAGAAGGTGATATAAAAATATGAACAACATCATAACAGCAACATTTAACGATTACACATATGCGAGAACAACATCCCTCTGGCAGTATGACTATGGCCAGATGCTGCAGATAGAAGGAATTGCTCTTCCTGCAACATTTGAAGTCCACTTTTCTGATCAGGACCAGGAAGGAGAATCTCTGATTCAGATCGGAGCCGTACAAGATAAAGCTGCACAGGTACAGATTCCTGACAGCTTCCTCCGGAAGAGCGCAGGAGGCAATTACAGTATCTATGCATTCATCTATCTTACAGATACTGAATCTGGAGAAACAAAATACAAGATTACAATCCCGGTCCGGGCAAGACCAAAGCCAAACACAGATCTTGTAGATGCACCGGAGGAAAAGAAATTCTTCCGGGAGACAATCGAAGAAGTAAACAATGCTGCTGATCGAGCAGAGAAAGCCAGCCAGGAAGCAAAAGATTCTGTAGAAGAGGTTTCCGAGAAAAGCGAACAGGCAAAGAAAGAGATAGACGATTATGTGAAAGAAAAACATGAAAGTTTGAAAGGCGATACAGGAAATGTTTTCTTTGCAGCTTTTAAAGTTGTCAAAGGTCGTTTAAAAATGTATTCAGATCCAACTATTGATAAAGTGAATTTTAAACGAATCGGATCACGTTTGAAATACCGGCTGAAAGTTTGAGGAGGTACCGGATGTCAAATACAGTAAATAATTATACAGAAACAGATTTAGGAAATATCTCCTTAAACCCACGAGGAGAATATGATTCCTCAGTTGAATACGAATATCTTGATGCAGTTTCCTATCAGGGCGGCTCATACTTCTGCCTGGCAGAACTGGAGACAACGATCACCGGAATTGCTCCTGATGCGGGACGCAATTCAGAACATTGGCAGATGATAGCTGCACCCGGAGATATGACACCGGAATACACTGCTGCATATAACGATGTGATCAATAAAGCCGTACAGGTAGAAATATCCAGAGCAGCAGTAGAGCTGGCACAGCAGGAAATAGAAGCAGTCCAGACAGATGTACAACAGTTACATTCCGATACAGTCCAGGCGGCTCAGGAAGCGGAAAATAGTAAAAATAGCGCTGCGAATTCTGCTCAGAGCGCAGAACAGTCCAGAAAGACAGTATCTGAATCTGAGCAGAATATCAATGGACAGATTGCCGGTTTTGACAGTAGAGTGTCCGAAGCGGTTGAACAGTCGAAAGAAGAGATTAATACCACAAAACAACAGGCAATAAATACAATCACCAATCAGCAGGATGCATCGGTCAATATCGTAAAAACTGAGGGAGAGAAAATTATAACCAGAGTGGGGAATGATGCTAAAACCGTTGCGGATGATAGAGCGACTGTAGAAGAAGCCACCCAAACTGTTTTGAATAATGTTCAGGAAGTAGCACGAAACGCTCAGATTGTTGCCGGTAATACGGAAAATGCTGCTGCATCAGCTGAAAGTGCAAAGACTTCTGCTGACAATGCGGTCCAATCTGCAAAAAGTGTAGAGGATGCATCAAAGCAGATCGAGCAGAATAAAAAGGATGTTGCTTCACTGAAGGAAGATTTATCCAACAAAATCACTAAATTCTATGTATCGAACCAGGGTTAAACTCATATTACTGATTCTGATAATGGAAAGATTCAAGATATGATGTTGTATGGAAAGAGCGAGCAGAACCAATACAAAGGGATAAATTTACTTCCTGCTGACATTAGTTATCTCGAAACAATAGAAGCTTTGATTCCAAAAGGAACACACATTTTTTGGGCTACAGACGGTACACCTGCTCTTGGCGGTAATTTCAGGTTCCGTAATGAAGATAGTACTCAAGAGACATGGTTCGGAGTTGATGCTGGCAAGACTGCAATGACAAGCACGATAAATATTGATGCTAAATATATAGATTTCCTTATTTCCAAAGACCAATCAGTTAAAATATGTTTAGGCATTGGAGATGATCCAGTATATGAACCCTACACAGGCGGTCAGCCATCTCCCTCTCCTGACTATCCACAGGAGATTAAGAGCGTGGTGAATCCGACTGTAAAGGTATCAAGTGAAGATGAAACAGAATCTCAGACCGTCACCCTTCCATACACATTGAATGCAATTCCTGTTTCAAGTGGCGGTAACGTCACAATTGACGGACAGCAGTACATTGCTGATTATGTGGATGTGGAGAGGGGAAAGTATGTTCAAATGATACAGACAGACAAAGTTCAAAGCAACATAACGTGGAACATCCAGAAGCAATCAAAAGAGTATTCGCTTGGGTATACAGGTTTATACAAAAATGGTGTACCAACAAATAAACCCGGAATGGAGAAGACATGGAAAAGCAATGTAGGAGATTCGTCGGGTGTATGGAGTAATGCTTTTTCGTTTGGACGAAGTGAGGTATTCTGGATTGTCCCGTATGAGAATGACGGAAACATTACATCAGATGATATTAATGCATGGCTTGTGGAGCATCCAATGGATATAATGTATCCGCTTGTAGAACCCATCGAAACCGACCTAACACCAGAAGAGAATGAAGCGTTTAAGGCACTTGTCACCAACTACCCAGTAACCAACATCAGCGTCAATTCAGAACAGCTTGACGGATATACAGTATTCAATTATCCAATGAGCATGGCTAATGGTTGGAACTATGTAAAACAGCAGCTCGACGACAATCGTGATTATATCTATGATATGGACATACAGGCGGCAGAAGCCTATGTCAACAGTGAATATGCAGTAGCATTAACAGAATTGGAGGTATGATATATGTTATATAGAACATTGTTAAAACTTAAAAAAAGAAACGGACTGACAGATGATTTAAAGAATAAGATTGATATTTTCTTTGCGACTGGCAGGATTACTGAGGAACAGTACAATGAACTGATGGATGTTAATAAGGAAGAAACTGATCCTGAGGGTAAACTGCTTAACTAAAGAGGGCTTTAGTTAACTAAACATTTTTCGACAGTGTCAGAAATTATATTTTTTCACATAAGGAGAAAACCATCTTGTTGAAAATATGTTCTTTTTTATTGTATAATAAAAATAAAAAAGGACGAATCAAAGGATGAAACATTATCGCGCAAATGTAGTAGTACCAAATGAGGGGAATAATGAAATTTCATATGTAATAAAACTTAAAAATAAGTGTAGGTTTGAGCTTAACGAGTGTTATTTTACAATGTATAAATCGGCATTTGATGAATACAGCGAGTCTGATTATTTTTGCATTGATTTAGTGACGGAAAAAGACAAAAAAGAAGCCGAGAATATAATGAGACATGCAATAGATTTCCTTGTTTATATTACACAGGTTCCATATGAATTAGAGCATATAACAGAAGACACAAACACAGAGATTGCTCCAATTGATATAGGAGTAAGTAGAAAGAAAATTTTGAATCTAAAAGAATTAGATTGTCAATATAAAAGAATTAGAGGAAAAAAAGAATTACTTCAAAATGTCTTAAGATTGTATTCACTGGCTTTAAAATATATTATTCTGTTAGAAGATGTTGAAGAGTCATATTTTGCGATGTTTAGAGTTATAGAAAAAATTGTGAAGGATGAATTTGGAATTGAGCATGCAACAATATCAAATGGATATGATGATATAAGGAATTCCATTAAAAAAATAGCTGAAAAATCTTATGGAATTAAATTAACATCAAAAAAATTAGACGCTATTTCAGGAACAATATCGAGTGAATTGTTTAATAATGTATTTTCAGACGTTTATTCCAAAATTGCATGGTTTTGCAACAAAAAGGAGATAAAGTATGATGAAAATATTTTGGCTAAAGCGGTTAAGATTAGAAATAAACTTGCACATGGGGAATACATTCGCATTAACCGTGAAAGCGAAGAATATAACTTGGTAATTGAATTAGCCAATAAATGTATACGCAAAAAGTTTTTTAATAATATAAAGAATTGTTATTTGGAAGCTGATATTGAATCCATGTATGAGAATAATAAGTCTTGAGAAAGGTTGCAATCCAAAGGGTGAGATTACGAAAAAACTTCACATAAAATATGAAGTTAAAAAGCAGAGAGGGCAGAAATGCTCTCTTTTTGTTTAGGAGAAATTTATGAGAAGAATCAGAGCGGAGCCAGATGGCTTCTTTTATTTTATAAGAAATTGCGCCGGCGCAATTGCCAGAAAGGAAAAAGAAATGGAAACAATCATTTCAGCCTGCATCAGTGCGGCGGTTACATTAATTGTATGTGTGATCAGCAATAATGCACAACAGGAAAAGACACGAACTCTTATGGAGTACAAGCTGGAAGAGCTGACTAAAAGAGTAAATGAACACAATAACCTTATCAAAAGAACTTATGCTCTGGAAGAAAAAATGAGTGTACATGAGGAACAGATTAAGGTTGCGAATCATAGAATAGAAGACCTGGAAAGAAAAGGAGAATGATTATGGAACAGATCACAAACTATGTAAAACCGGAACTCATCGTAGTAGCTATTGCCTTATATTTCGTAGGAATGGCACTCAAACAGGCACAGGCAGTAAAGGATAAGTACATCCCGCTTATCCTTGGCGGAATCAGCATTGCAATCTGTGCAATCTATGTGTTTGCCACCTGCACCTGCGGGACCGGCCAGGACGTTGCGATGGCAATATTTACAGCAATCACGCAGGGAATTCTCATTGCGGGACTTTCTACATACGTAAATCAGATCATTAAACAGACAAATAAGGACGAATAATTCAGGGGATGAGTGATCATCCCTAATCCCTATTTTCTCTGTGAAAGGAGACGGACATGGAAATAAGAGGAATAGATGTTTCAGCATGGCAAGGAGCAATCGACTGGGATACCGTAGCAAACTACGGAATGGACTTTGCAATGCTCCGGATTACAGAAGCCGGAAACGTGATTGATAGCTGCTTTGAGAAAAATTACTCCGGATGTCAGAAACATAACATTCCAACCGGAGCATATAAATACAGTTATGCCATGACAGTTGCGGAGATACAGAGCGAAGCCAGAAAAGTAGTGGAAGTTTTGAACGGGCGAAAACTGCAGTATCCGGTCTGGCTGGATCTGGAATGGAATAATCAGAGAAGCCTTGGAGCTGAACAGATCCATAAATTGGCAGAAGCGTTCGAAAAGATTATCACGGCAGCGGGATATAAATTTGGTATTTATTGCAATGTGGACTGGTACCTGAATGTAATCTGCAGCCATCTGAAAAAATATGATTTCTGGATCGCACGTTATCCGGCATCAGATAACGGTACTTTACAGGAACGACTCCGGCCGGACTTTGGTGTGGGCTGGCAGTATTCCAGCAAAGCGAAGATACCAGGCATCAGCGGAACTGTAGATAGAAATATATTTTACAAAGATTATAACGAAGCAAAAGATATAAAAAAGGAAAACACAGTCATGACAAAGAGTGAAGCTATCAACGTAGTTCTGGGAATTGCAGAAGAAGAGATCGGGTACCTGGAAAAGAAAAATAACAGTAAGCTTGACAGCAAGACTGGAAATGCCGGATCAGCAAACTATACAAAATATTGGAGAGATATAAAACCATCCTATCAGGGGCAGCCCTGGTGCGCAGCGTTTATCTCCTGGTGTTTCATGAAAGCTTTTGGTCTGGATAATGCAAAGAAACTCTTAAAACACTGGCCGTATGTATACTGCCCAACCTTAGGCGTCTTATTTGTAAAAAATGCCAATCCAAAAGTTGGAGATATTGTTATATTTAAACACGGCGATACATTTACCCACACCGGCTTTGTAACAAAAGTAGCCGGAGACAGGTTCTGGACGATTGAGGGAAATACTTCCGGAGCATCCGGTATCGTGGCAAATGGTGGCGGGGTGTGCCAGAAGAGCTATTACAACAGTAATCTTCCGGGGACAAAATTTTGTACACCGGACTATTCAATTGTTTTATCTGCAGATAAAGATGAAACAGACAAGACAACAAACCCAGAAGGAGGCAGCTACATGTTTAACCCAGAGACAGTAAAAGCAGGAGACAAAAATACATCTGTGCTTCTCTTACAGGAAATATTAAGAGCCAGAGGCTTTAAAGGCAAAAACGGCAAAGCCCTGAAACTTACATGGACAGCAGATGCAAACACGATTTACGCTCTGAAAGCTTATCAGGAATCCAGAAAAGAAGTTCTGGAAGTGGATGGTATTTGCGGATCTGCTACTTGGAAAGATTTAATTGCGATTTAAAGTAAATATAAATAAAAAAAGAGTAAGGGTACAATGAGTACCCTTACCCATAAGATATTGTATCAGCTTCATTGCTTCTTATATATTATAGGGTATTACACTATGGGCCACCGTACTGGCTCATGATATACTGTGCAATTTTGGCATTGGGTTGTGTGATATTGATCGGATATTGAAGCCTTTTTTCATAATTCCACATAAATTATCTGCACGCTCCTTCCTTTTCCCATGGGAATGGCTGTTCCATCCATTTCCAGATGGATTCTCCGGTCTGATCTGTAATGTCAATAATCAGGGGACCATATGCTTCGGCGTATTCTTTTAATAGCTTTTTTCGTTCCTGCACAAGTTCGTGACAGTAAGTCAGAGCCTTTTCATCGCAGGGATGTGTGTCAAGGTACAGAGTCATATCATTGACTGCGAAACTGACCTGATCGATACGGTTTAATAACTGTTTTTGGGAGCAATCTGTTTTCATCTTCGAATACCTCTCTTTCCACAAAATGGTTTGCATAACTGTGGGAAAATGGTTCCTGCATTTAATGCATACTGCAGTGGGAAATTCTCTGTAAACTTCTGGCAGGGAACATATGCCATTGCAGGTTCCAGATACTGAAGATGCGAAAACATTTCATGTTTTTTTTCTTTGACACCCGGTATAGTACAGCTACAGCCTGTCGTGTTTCTGACAGAGCATTCGGAACTGTTCATATTTCTATTTGAAGGCTGAGGCATATTCATACCGCAGGTACGGTTATAAGGGCGGTTGCCGGAACATCCCATCCGATAATTTTCCATATATAATTCCCTTCTCTGAAAACTGTTTACATTATATTTTATGTCATGCTCATAAAACCGTGCTCATACAAGTCGAAATTTCATTACCATAGTGAAGATTCGTTACTGTTCACATACCACTATCCCGCGAGGTGTTTTGGCATGAATATGCCAAAATCCCGAGACATACAAGCCAAAATTCCATTGCCGCAGGCAATCTGGAATGAATTTTGGTTAAGTTACTGTGAACGGAGTGAACAGTAACGAAGATTCATATCGTCTGACAGACAGATTTCTTTTTGCTTTCGAATATGTTATTATATATAGGAAATATTTGCTGCCTGCTAAGTGTCAGCATCCAAAGAAAGTCGGGAGGTACATAAAGATGAAACTTACAATATTGGGAACCGGAAATGCAAAGGTGACGAAATGCTATAACACCTGTTTTGTGCTAAATAAAGATAAAGAATATTTTATGATAGACGGAGGTGGCGGAAATACAATTCTGAAGCAGCTGGAGGACGCAGGAATCAGCTGGAAAGAAATCAGCACTATATTTGTGACACATAAACACATCGATCATCTGCTTGGAATCATCTGGATGCTTCGTATGTATTGTCAGGGAATGGCAAGAGGACAGTTTGGCGGTGAAGTGACTATTTATGGACATGATGAAGTGATCAGCCTGCTGAAACAGATGGCAGAGATGCTTCTCACGCCAAAGGAAACGAAATTTATCGGAGACAAAGTCCATCTGGAAGAAGTAAAGGACGGAGAAGATAGAACGATTCTGGGACACAGGGTGACATTTTTTGATATTCTGTCTACAAAGGCAAAACAGTTTGGGTTCTCCATGGAGTACGCAGAGGGAAAGAAGCTGACCTGTTGTGGAGATGAGCCATATAATGAATGTGAACAGAAATATGCCAAAAACAGCACATGGCTTCTTCATGAAGCATTCTGTCTGTTCTCTCAGGCAGATAAATTCAAACCATATGAGAAACATCATTCTACTGTAAAGGATGCCTGTGAGCTGGCACAGAAACTGGAAGCAGAGAATCTGATCCTGTATCATACAGAGGATAAAAATATTTCCAGACGAAAGGAGCTCTACACAGAAGAAGGCAGACAGTATTATAAAGGAAATCTCTGGATTCCTGATGATCTGGAAACCTACAAATTATAAAAAGACAAACCTCCGGAGTGTGTCTGAAAAAGGCTTTCTGCAAGATGTGCGTCACAATTTGTGGGATATTGTGCCCGGATGAGGGCGCCGTAGCGGGCTACGGCAACTGAATTCGGGTGAAATATCCCGCAAAGTGGGGCGTGCAGATTGCGGGAATGATTTTTCAGACACGCTCCGGGATACAGAATGAAAAATCTGGGCTCCGGAGGCTTGCCTTTTTTACAGCAATCTTTTTAAATGTATCATTTATGAGGGTTGCCATAGTGATTATGCTGTATGGTCCACATGTGTTTTGGTGTCGGAAGACAAAACTTCACATGTAGTATGATCCTGTGAAAAAGTTTCCATAATTCCTGAAATAGTCCTGTGCAGATAAGGACGGTACTCAGCCAGAGACACAGGCTGCTGATACAGAATGCAGCTGTAGCAGGTGGAACCTACCAGCTCAATGATCGTAAAGAGCATCAGTTCCGGATTTTTATAATGTAGTCCGCTTTGAGCAAGCATATCCAGATAGGACTGATAAAAATTATATTCGTCGTCAGGCATTTTTTCCTCAAAAGCACCCTTGAAGACACCCCAGGCAAGATTCTTTGAAATAAACAGCAGGAGAGTACGGTCTTTATTCAACTCAGTAAGAATGTAATCTATAATAAAATGTACCTGCCTGTCAAATTCGCTGATATGTGCATTCTGCACAGCCTCATGGGCCCGGAAAAACAATTCTCCGGTCTTGTGGGAAACCAGTTTATTCCGGATATCATATTTATCCTTAAAATAGAGGTAAAAAGTCCCCTTGGCAACCCCGGCCTGATCTACAATATCTGAAATTGTAGTTTTGGTAAGTCCCTTCGTCGTAAAAAGTTCAAAGGCAGTGTTGAAAAGAGCATCTTTTTTCTTCTTTTTATTCAGCTCCAGTTTTCCCATTTCAGATTCATTCCTTCCTCTATTGTATACATAACATTTTAACCGAATCAGGTAAGTCCCGCTGCGGAGTTTGCGAAAAGCAATAAGCGTCTTACTGTTCACAGCAACATAAGCTTACTTTGTAATTATATTGTGATCATATATAATTACTATTTTAAACAAAAATGACTGAAAGTCAATATTACATTTTTGTTCTGGAAAAATTTAGACAAATTGTGAAGAATGATTATTGACTGAAAGTTATTTTTGTTATATAACATTCCATGAAATAAAAAATGACTGTTGGTCATAGAATGATCAAACAGTATCAATAATAAAGAAAGAAGAGGAGAAAAAGATGATTAAGGTAGGAAAGTGGATTGCAAAACACAAGATACTGATCATTATCATCGGAATTGCATTGCTGATCCCTTCATATCTCGGTATGGCGGCGACCAGAATCAACTACGATGTACTGAGTTATCTGCCGGATACCCTTGAGACAGTTGATGGACAGGACATTATGGTAGATCAGTTTGGGATGGGAGCCTTTTCCATGATAGTGGTGGAGGATATGGAACTGAAGGATGTAGCTGCTCTGAAAGAGAAAATCGAAGCAGTTGATCACGTGAAAAAAGTACTGTGGTATGACAGTGTCCTGGATGTTTCCGTTCCTGTAGAAATGCTTCCGAAGGATTTGAGAGAGGCATTTTTTAACGGAGATGCAACTATGATGATCGCGTTGTTTGATAATACAACATCATCAGAAACTTCCATGGAAGCTGTGACGCAGATTCGTAAGATTACTTCAAAGAACTGTTTTGTCAGTGGAATGACAGGCATTGTTACTGATATCAAACAGATTGCACTTAAGGAAATGCCGATTTACGTTGTGATTGCTTCCTGCCTTTCTCTGATAGTGTTGCTCCTTGCAATGGATTCTCTGGTAGTTCCGGTTTTGTTTTTGCTCTGCATTGGTGTTGCAGTCTTGTATAATCTTGGAAGTAATATTTTTCTTGGTCAGATTTCATACATCACTCAGGCACTGACAGCAGTCCTGCAGCTTGGTGTTACCATGGATTATTCCATTTTCCTGCTGAACAGTTATGAGGAGAATAAGAAGCGGTTTGAGGGTGATAAAGAGAGGGCTATGGCACATGCCATCAATGCAACCTTCAAATCTGTAATCGGAAGTTCTATTACAACAGTAGCCGGATTTATCGCACTTTGCTTTATGACCTTCTCACTTGGACGTGATATGGGTATCGTAATGGCCAAGGGAGTTGTTATCGGTGTTCTGTGTTGTGTTACTTTGCTCCCTGCTCTGGTGCTTACTTTTGACGGAGCCATTGAAAAAACAACACATAAGCCGCTGCTTCCAAGTTTTGATAAGGCATCTGCTTTTATTACAAAGCATTATAAAGTATGGCTGATCATTTTCCTGGTAATGCTTTTCCCGGCAATTCATGGAAATAACAATCTGAAGAATTACTACAATATTGACAAGTCACTTCCTTCCACGCTGGACAGTAATGTGGCAAATGCCAAACTTCAGGAAACCTTTGATATGAATAATGTTCATATGGTGTTATTAAAGAAAGGTCTGACATCAAAAGAAAAAACAGAAATGCTTGACCAGATCAAGGATGTTGATGGTGTAAAATGGGCACTTGGAATGGACTCTTTCGTAGGTGCGGCATTCCCGGATACCATGATCCCAAGTAATCTGAAGAAGATGCTGGAAAGCGATGAGTACGAGATGGAATTTATCTGCTCCAAATATAAAACAGCCACAGACGAGGTAAACAATCAGATTGATGAGATCCAGAAGATTGTAAAAGGATACAGTCCGGAATCTATGGTAATCGGAGAAGCACCTCTGACCAAGGATCTTCAGGATGTTACGGATGTGGATTTAAAGACTGTAAATACTATCTCTATCCTGGCAATTTTCATTATTATCATGGTTGTGTTTAAATCCATTTCGCTTCCGTTTATTCTGGTTGCAGTTATTGAGTTTGCGATTTTTGTCAATATGTCCGTTCCTTATTATCAGGGAAAGGAAGTGGTGTTCGTAGCAAGCATTGTTATCGGTTGTATCCAGCTGGGAGCTACTGTTGACTATGCAATCCTTATGACCAGCAGATACCAGAAAGAACGTGGTCTTGGAAAGAGTAAGAAAGAATCCATTGCCATCGCACATAAAACTTCCATGAAGTCAATTGTGATCAGTGGCTGCAGCTTCTTTGCGGCAACTTTCGGAGTTGGTCTTTATACACAGGTAGATATGATCGGAAGTATCACAAACCTGCTTTCACGTGGAGCTGTGATCAGTACACTGGTGGTATTGTTTATACTTCCGGCTATGTTTATGATATTTGATTCTCTCATCTGCCACACATCTATTGGATTTGCCAAGAAGAAACCGGCAAAAGAGAAGAAACAGTGATTCAGGATTTTTAAAAAGAAGCTTATTGTAAAGAGATAGAATAAAGGAGTAAGTTATTATGAACAGAAACAGAAAGAAAGCAGCTGCAGCAACGCTTGCAGCAGGAATGGCTGTAGTTCTCGGAGCAGGTACTGTAATGGCAGCTGCTTCAACAGGTGATAATGGATTGCAGAAAGAAGAAACCGTTTATGTAAATACAACTGCCGGAGGAGAAGTAACGGATGTCACAGTATCTGACTGGCTGAAAAATTCCGGAGACAGTTCCAATTCTGAGGTGAAAGATGCCTCTGATCTTCAGGATATAAAAAACGTAAAAGGTGATGAAACATTTACTCAGAACGGAAATGATCTGACCTGGAGTACTGATGGAAAGGATATTTATTATCAGGGAAAGACAGAGAAAAATCTCCCGGTTTCCGTAGGAATTAAATATTATATGGATGGAACTGAGGTTTCTCCGGAAGCTCTGGCAGGAAAGACAGGACATCTGAAAATGGAAGTGACATATACAAATACTTCTAAAACAACCAAAACAGTGAATGGCAAAAAGACTGATATTTATTCACCCTTTGTTATGGTGACAGGAATGATCCTTTCTACAGATAATTTCTCCAATATTACAGTAGATAACGGTAAGGTTATTTCTGACGGAAGCAGAAATGTTGTTGTCGGTTTTGGTATGCCGGGAATGAAAGAAAGTCTGGATATGTCTTCTGATATTGCAGATGAAGTGAATATCCCTGAAGGATTTACAGTGGAAGCAGATGTTACAGACTGTGAGATGAATTCTACATTTACTGTAGCACTTACAGATATTTTCAAAGATATTGATCTGGATGATGTGGATGGACTGGATGAGCTGAAGGATTCAATGAAAGATCTGACGGATGCAGCAGTAAAACTGGTAGACGGAACCAAAGATCTTTATGATGGAACTAATAAACTCAATGACAAATATAAAGAATTTTATGATGGAATCGGAACTCTGAAAAGTGGTGTCAGTGATCTGAATGACGGAGCAAAAGAACTGGATGACGGAGCAAAGGAATTAAGCAGCGGAGCACAGACACTGAATACAGGGGCACAGACTTTAAACAGTGGTGTTTCCTCTTATACAGCAGGGGCAGACACACTTTCAGATGGAATCAAACAATATACAGCAGGAGTAGATACGCTGGACAGCAAGATGGCGGACTATGAGGCAGGGATGAAATCTCTTTCCGATGGTGTAAATGCATATGTTGCAGGCGGCAATCAGCTTGCAGGCGGGGTGCAGAGCTATGTAACAGGAACAACTACTCTGACAGACGGAATGCAGCAGTATATTGCAGGAGTTAATCAGCTTGCAGGCGGTGTGGGTCAGTATGCTGGTGGTATCAAGAGCTTAGTGAATGGAATTGGTCAGGTTGTTCCGGGAATTGATACTGCTGTAAATGGAATCCAGACTGCTGTAGAAAAAATGACAGCTCTTTCATCTAAAATCGATGCAAATCAGATTGCTAATTTCAGTGACAGCATGACGGCTTATACAACAGGCGTTTCTGATTACACTTCTGCAGTTGGCCAGTATATTGAAAGTGTAGAACAGCTTGCATCAGGACTGAGCCAGCTTGAGAGCTCACTTGAAAACATGGGAGCTTCCACAGCTTCAGAAATAGAAGAAAGTGCAAATGCAATGTCCGGACAGTTAAATGACAGTGCTGAAACCATGAACAGTCAGGCAGATGCAATTGAATCCTGGATCAGTGATTCCGCAGAGGCTTCTGTAGATGCATCTTCTGTAGATGCAGGAGTTGCAGCAGTCAGCAGTCAGCTAGAAGCAGCAGAATCTGCTTTGTATAATATTGATACCAGCAATATGGATGATGAAACAGCAGCTGCTGTAGAAGCTGCGATTGATGGTGCGTTAGGTTCTATTCAGGCAGCTGAGGACAGTGCATCTAATATTGATACATCCACAATTACAGCCTCCGCACCTGATACGTCAGCATTGCAGTCAGCAGCAGACGCTTTAAGGGCATCTGCGTCCAGTGCAGAATCAACAGCAGATGCACAGGAAGAGGCAGTCAACAGCAGTATTGAACAGATGAAACAGCAATTACAGGCATTAACTCAGGGAATGCAGACAGTGCAGAAGACTGTATCACAGTTAAATGCAGGTGCAAAAGAGCTTACTTCTAATGATGGCACATTAAAAGCAAGTGGAACCCAGCTTGCTCAGTCAGGAACCCAGATTGCTACAGCAGTAAATCAGATGAATACATTATTTACCGGACTTGGACAGCAGCTTCCGGAAATGCTGCAGGGAATCGATCAGCTGAAAGCAGGCTCTGATCAGCTGACTACTGCAAATAAATCTCTCCAGAGTGGATATGAAAGCCTTGCAAAAGCAAGCACAGAACAGATGATTTCCGGCGCAGATACACTGCTTAGTTCCGGAAAGACACTGACAGATGGAATTGCACAGCTTCAGGGTGAAAATAATGTTAATGCACAGACACTGTTAAAAGGAGCCAAGACTCTTAAGAGCGCAAGAAAGAGCCTGACCAGTGGTATGTCTCAGATCAATTCTGCAACAGGTCAGATTACAAGTGGTGTGGAAACTCTGGCATCTAACAGTGGAACACTGTACAGCGGAGCAGATCAGCTTTCTTCGAACAGTTCTACATTAAACAGCGGAGCATCTCAGCTTGCATCAGGAACTCAGACACTTGTATCAGGAGCACAGACCCTTGCATCAGGAACAGGCAGCCTTGTATCCGGCACTCAGACATTAATGGATGGTGCGGATAAGCTTTCTGATGGCAGTGATCAGCTTAAAGATGGTATCAGCGATCTGAATGACGGAGCAAAAGAACTGAACAAAGGACAGAAGAAATTCTATAAAGAAGGTATTAAGAAACTGGATGATACAGTAAACGGAGATCTTCAGGATATTCTTGACAGATTTGAGGTAATCCAGTCTGACGATGTAATGTACACAACATTCACAGACAGATCCGGCGATATGGACGGAAATGTTAAATTTATTTTCGAATCTGACCCGATTGAAATCAGTGATGATGAGAAATAGATATCATAAACCTGAGACATACAGAATAAGGGAAAGATGAACAGCCAGACTTATCTAAAATGGGGCAGATGCAATCAGGCAACTGCCCCATTGCTTATGAAAAAGCTTTCTGTTATAATAAAAAAGTCAGATGGGAATTTTAGAAAACAAGAAAGCATCAGGTGATTAAATGGAAAATACAAAATCACAAAAAAAGTCGTATTCAACAGCATCTTCCAAGAGCAGGGCGCGTCGAAAAACAAAAACAGATTATTATGATTACAGTCTGGTAGCAGTTATTGTACTGCTGACCTGTTTTGGGCTTATCATGCTGTACAGTACAAGCTCCTATATGGCTCAGATAAATTACGGAAGCGACATGTATTTTTTTAAAAAACAGGCCATCATCAGCGTGGCATGTATTATCATGGCACTGATCATTTCCAGGCTCAATTATCGGATACTGAACCGTTTTAGCACAGCTTTGTATGTAGCGGCACTGGTGTTGATGGCACTGGTAAAAACACCGCTGGGGCAGTCTTCTCATGGTGCCCAGAGATGGCTGAATCTTGGACCGGTTCAGTTCCAGCCGGCAGAGCTTGCCAAGATAGCAGTTATTGTCTGCCTCCCATATATGATCGTGCATATGGGAAAGAAAGTCCGTACCTTAAAGGGCTGTATGGTTCTTGCTGTTGTGGGAGGCGGACTGGCACTGGCTGCATATGTATTTACGGACAATCTGAGTACAGCAATTATTATTTTCTGTATTACTGCAGGACTGATTTTTGTGGCTCACCCGGATATTAAGATTTTTATTATTATTGCAGGTGTTGTTATTGCGCTGGCAGTGATCGGAGTCATTTTTCTGAATGCAACAGTGAGTGTTGATGGAAGTGGAAGCTTTCGTCTGAGACGAATCATGGTATGGCTTCATCCGGAAGAATATGCGGACAGTTGGGGGTATCAGACAATTCAGGCATTGTATGCGATTGGCTCGGGAGGATTTTTTGGCAGAGGACTTGGAAACAGTATTCAGAAGCTGGGAAGTGTACCTGAGGCACAGAATGACATGATTTTTTCAATTATCTGTGAAGAACTGGGGATTTTTGGAGGTCTTATCGTGCTGATGCTTTATGCATATCTGTTATACAGGCTGTTTGTTATTGCACAGAATGCACCAGATATGTTTGGCTCACTTATGGTCAGTGGGATTTTTATTCACATAGCATTGCAGGTTATTCTTAATATTGCGGTTGTTGTAAACCTTATGCCGAATACAGGTGTCACTCTTCCGTTTATCAGTTATGGAGGTACGTCGATCGTATTCCTTATGGCAGAGATGGGACTTGCGCTGAGTGTGGCAAGGCAGATTAAATTTGAGGAATAAAAAATGTAATAAAATAGTGCTTGACAAACAGGAGGGAAGAATATATACTTTGAACATCAAAGTAATCAATCCCGATAAAACCAAATCTGAATAAATGAGACGTATTTACTGGTCTGACGGATGATAAGGTTGAAAACAAGAAAAAGCAGAATCATCATCTGCTTAACAAAAATAATAAAAAACAAGTGATAACCGGAGCAGGAAAAAGAGAAGCATTCCGGGGCTTGAATTAAAGGAGAAGAGAAAATTATGTTAGAAAAAATGAGTGAAATGATTGCAGAGCAGTTAAATTGTGATGCAGCAGGAATTACTGCTGAAACTTCTTTCAAGGATGATCTTGGCGCAGATTCACTTGACCTGTTTGAGCTGGTTATGGCTCTGGAAGATGAATACAATATTGAGATCCCGGCTGAAGATCTTACAGATTTAACAACAGTCGGAGCTGTTATGGATTATCTGAAAAACAAAGGCGTAGAGGCTTAATCATATAGAAATGGCAAATAACTCCTTGGAGCCAGAGATGGCTTCGGGGAGAATTTTTTGACATTATAATTTGAATATCAAAATATTTTAAACTAAAATAATTTGCAATCAGAAACAAATTGTTATCATCTGATATAAACATAAAAATAAAGGAAAGGAAAATGATATGTCTAAAATTGCATTTGTATTTCCGGGACAGGGCGCACAGTATACAGCAATGGCGAAAGATTTCTATGAAAAATATGCTGTAAGCCGCAAAGTATTTGAAAACGCATCAAAAGCATCCGGGCTTGATGTAGAAGCTTTATGCTTTGAAGAAAATGACAGATTAAATATTACAGAATATACACAGATTGCCATGCTGACAGCAGAAATTGCAATCTTAAGAGCTGTAGAGGAAGCCGGAATCAGGTCTCAGGTAAATGCTGGACTGAGCCTTGGAGAATACGGAGCACTGGTGGCCTCCGGTGTTATGAAGGAAGAGGATGCATTTACTGTAGTGCGAAAAAGAGGAATTTTTATGCAGGAGGCATATCCTACAGGTGGTGCAATGTCCGCTGTTCTTGGAACAGATGCAGAGCTGATTGAAAAAATCTGCAATGAGACACAGGGAATTGTATCCATTGCAAATTATAACTGTCCGGGACAGATTGTGATCACAGGCGAGGAGACAGCAGTTGCAGCAGCAGGGGAGGCATTAAAGGCAGCAGGCGCCAGACGTGTGATTCCTCTTAAAGTCAGTGGCCCATTTCACTGTGAGCTTCTCAAAGGCGCAGGGGAAAAACTGGGACAGGAACTTGAGAAGGTAGAAATCCAGTCATTTACAGTACCTTATGTGACAAATGTAACTGCACAGTATGTGACAGGACCGGAGCAGGTAAAGGAATTGCTTGTCAGCCAGGTTTCATCCTCTGTGCGCTGGCAGCAGTGTGTAGAACAGATGATTGATGATGGTGTAGATACTTTTATTGAGATTGGACCGGGAAAAACTCTGACAGGATTTCTCAAAAAGATCAACAGAAATGTAAAAGCACTACATGTTGAGAAAACAGAAGATCTGGATGAAGTGAGAAAGGAGTGTCTGTAAAATGCTGAAAAATAAAATTGCCCTGATTACAGGTGCAGGACGTGGAATCGGACGAGCCATTGCTATTGCTCTTGCAAAGGAAGGTGCAGAGGTGGTTATCAATTACAATGGTTCTGAAGAGAGAGCGAAGGAAGTAAAACAGACCATCGAAGAAAACGGTGGAAAAGCTTCCATATATAAATGCAATGTCAGTGATTTCGCAGCCTGTGAAGCAATGATTAAAGATATAGTTAAAGAATACGGACACCTTGATATTCTGGTTAATAATGCAGGAATTACCAAAGATGGTCTGATTATGAAAATGAAAGAAGAGGATTTCGATTCTGTACTTAATGTAAACCTGAAAGGCACATTCAATACAATCCGTCACAGTGCCCGTCAGATGCTGAAACAGAGAAGTGGAAAGATCATCAATATTTCTTCTGTTTCCGGAATCCTCGGAAATGTGGGCCAGGCAAATTATGCTGCATCCAAAGCAGGTGTGATCGGTCTGACAAAAACAATGGCAAGAGAGCTGGGCAGCCGGGGAATTACGGTAAATGCCATTGCACCTGGATTTGTAGACACAGAGATGACAGAAGTACTCTCAGAAGAAATCAGGGAAAATGCATGTAAGCAGATTATCCTGGGACGTTTCGGAAAGCCTGAGGATATTGCAAATACAGCAGTATTTCTGGCATCAGACAAAGCAGACTATATTACAGGACAGGTCATCAGCGTAGATGGCGGTATGAATGTATAAATAAGGAGAACAAAATGAGAAGAGTTGTAATTACAGGTATGGGAGCAATCACTCCGGTAGGCCTTAGTGTAGAAGAATTCTGGAACAGTGTAAAAGAAGGAAAAACAAACTTTGCAGAAGTAACACGTTTTGATTCCACAAATTACAGAGCGCATATGGCTGCGGAAATCAACAATTTTAATCCAAAGGATTATATGGATTTCAAATCTGCAAAACGTATGGAGCTTTTCAGCCAGTATGCGGTAGCAGCAGCAAAAGAAGCTATTGAGCAGTCCGGACTGGATATGACAAAAGAAGATCCCTTCCGTGTAGGCTGTAGCGTGGGAAGCGGTATCGGAAGTATGCAGGTGGTAGAGAAATCCTGCGAAATTCTCAACACAAAGGGACCAGGAAGACTGAATCCTCTGATGATTCCTCTTCTGATCTCCAATATGGCATCCGGAAATGTTTCCATTCAGTTTGGACTCCGCGGAAAGAACATTAATGTTGTAACTGCCTGTGCAACAGGAACCCACAGCATTGGAGAAGCATACCGTACTATTCAGTGCTCTGATGCAGATGTTATGGTTGCAGGTGGAACGGAAGCAGCTATCACACCAACAGGCTTTGGTGGTTTTGCGGCACTGACAGCATTGACCTCATCCACAGATCCTGAGAGATGTTCCATCCCGTTTGACAAAGAAAGAAGCGGTTTTGTAATGGGTGAGGGTGCCGGCGTGGTAGTTCTGGAAGAACTGGAGCATGCCAAAGCACGTGGAGCGAAAATCCTTGGCGAGGTTGTCGGATATGGTGCAACAGGAGATGCTTATCACATTACATCCCCTGCAGAGGACGGTTCCGGTGCTGCCAAAGCTATGGAATGGGCTGTAAAAGAAGCAGGAATTTCCACAGATGATGTATGGTATGTAAACGCACATGGTACAAGCACACATCATAATGACTTATTTGAAACAATTGCCATTAAGAAAACATTTGGTGAACACGCAAAAGAAATGAAAATAAATTCTACAAAATCTATTACAGGACATCTTCTGGGAGCTGCCGGTGCAGTGGAAGTGATCACCTGTGTAAAAGAACTTCAGGAAGGCCTGATCCATCAGACTGTTGGTTATAAGGTGCCGGATGAACAGTGTGACCTGGATTATGTAGGAAATGGTAATGTAAAGATGGATATCAAATATGCACTTACCAATTCTCTTGGCTTTGGCGGACATAACGCATCCTTACTTATTAAAAAGTACGAAGACTGATCACGCAGATAATAAATGGTATGGTGATTTTGAAAACAATATACGACAGTGATCTTATAATATAGCTATTTCAGCAGGAGGAAATAAATGGAACTGGCAAATATATTAGAACTGATCCACGCAGTCAGCGATTCAGATCTCACAGAATTTAACCTGCAGGACGATACCTTAAATATTTCCATGTCAAAAGAGAAAACAATTGTACAGCAGATGGCAGTCAATACTGATCCGGCAGATGCTCAGCAGTATCAGCCGGTAGTGCAGCAGGCTGTACATGTAGAATCCGTCAATGCTGTTAACGATGAAGTACAGACAGGAAGTGTGGTAAAATCTCCTCTTGTAGGTACCTATTATGCAGCATCTTCTCCGGAAAATCCCCCCTTTGTAAAAGTAGGAGATAAAGTAAGCAAAGGTCAGGTCCTTGGCATTGTGGAAGCAATGAAGCTGATGAACGAGATTGAATCAGAATTTGATGGTACAGTAAAAGAAATCCTTGTAGAAAACGAGCAGATGGTAGAGTTCGGACAGCCGATGTTTGTGATAGAATAGAAGAAGGAGGTAAAAAACTATGAAACTTACAACAAAAGAAATCATGGAGATCATTCCCCACAGACACCCGTTCCTCCTGATTGATACTATTGAAGAACTGGTGCCGGGTGTGAAGGCAACAGGAAAGAAATGTGTTACCTATAATGAGCCGCATTTCGCAGGACACTTTCCACAGGAACCGGTTATGCCGGGAGTTCTGATCGTTGAAGCGCTTGCGCAGACAGGTGCAGTTGCAATTCTGAGTAAACCGGAAAATAAAGGAAAGATCGCATATTTTGCATCGATCAACAATGCAAAATTCAAGAACAAGGTAGTTCCCGGAGATACCCTTACTCTCGAAGTAGAGATCATTAAGGAAAAAGGTCCCATGGGAGTGGGAAAAGCAAAAGCAACAAACCAGGACGGTAAGGTAGCAGTGATCGCAGAGCTGACTTTTGCAGTAGGAGCATAACAGATGTTTAATAAAATTTTGATCGCCAATCGTGGTGAAATTGCAGTGAGGATCATCCGGGCATGTCGTGAGATGGGAATCCGCACAGTAGCCGTATACTCAGAAGCAGACAGAGATGCCCTGCATACCCAGCTTGCAGATGAAGCAGTATGCATCGGAAAGGCGCAGTCATCAGACAGCTATCTGAACATGGAGCGAATCTTAAGTGCTACCATTGCCACAAAAGCAGAAGCAATCCACCCGGGATTCGGATTTCTCTCAGAGAACAGCCGTTTTGTGGAAATGTGTGAGAAATGTAATGTGGCATTTATTGGTCCTTCCGCAGAAGTAATTTCCAGAATGGGAAATAAATCTGAGGCGAAAAACACAATGCGGAAAGCTAAAGTCCCGGTAGTGCCCGGCACAAAGGAACCGGTCTACACAGTAGAGCAGGCTTTGGAAGCTGTAAAGGAAATAGGTTTTCCGGTCATGATCAAAGCATCAGCAGGCGGCGGTGGAAAAGGAATGCGTGTAGCCGGAAATGAACAGGAATTTGCCAAATTGTTTGAGACAGCACAGCAGGAGTCGGTCCATTCCTTCTCCGATAATACCATGTATCTGGAACGGTTTGTGGAGAATCCCAGACATGTTGAAGTGCAGATTCTTGCGGATAAATACGGAAATGTAGTTCATCTGGGAGAACGAGACTGCTCTGTTCAGAGACGTCACCAGAAAATGATCGAAGAGTCTCCATGTATCGCAATCTCTGATGATCTGAGAAAGAAAATGGGTGAGACAGCAGTACGGGCAGCAAAGGCAGCAGGCTATGAAAGTGCAGGAACCATAGAATTTCTTCTGGATCAGTCCGGAGAATTTTATTTCATGGAAATGAACACCAGAATTCAGGTAGAACATCCGGTAACAGAATTTGTGTCTGGTGTAGACCTGATCAAAGAGCAGATCTGCATTGCGGCAGGTGAACCGTTAAGCGTTCAGCAGAAAGACATAGAAATCCGCGGCCACGCCATGGAATGCAGAATCAATGCCGAGGATCCTGAGAGACATTTCATGCCATGCCCGGGTAAGATCACTGACTTACATCTTCCCGGTGGAAACGGAATCCGCGTGGATACAGCAGTTTATAATGACTACGCAATCCCGCCCTACTATGATTCTATGATTGCCAAGATCATTGTTTATGACAAAGACCGCCGCAGTGCCATTCGAAAGATGATCAGTGCACTTGGAGAAGTTGCCATCGAAGGAGTAAAAACTAACGTGGATTTTCTGTATGAACTTCTCAATCAGCCGGATTTTCAGGAAGGAAATATCACCACAGATTTCATTCCGCAGCATTATCCGGATCTGTAAAAGAAAACTGGTGCAAATATATTTTATAGTTCAGCAGAAATTACATATTTATTATTGAAAGGTAATTGATAAGCAAATCGATAAAATTATTTTTGACAGAATTAGTTTGATTAATAGTTATTAACGTTATTTTGTTGTCTGAAAGAACATCAAATTGGGTTACATAAAGGAGCAGGATTTTAATGGCAGACTTGAAGAGATTTTTTAAGAAAACAGTTTCAGAAGACCGGCATAAACAGGCCGCATCTGTTTCCGTACCTGAAGGCTTATGGATCAAATGTCCAAAGTGCGGAGAAATGGTTTACAGAGAAGACGTAATATCCAACGCCTATGTGTGCCCGAAATGCGGAGGATATTTCAGAATCAGTGCGAAACGCCGGATCAAAATGATCGCAGATAAAGGAAGTTTTAAAGAGTGGTTCACAGGAATTGACAACAGCAATCCACTGGACTATCCGGATTATCCGCAGAAAATTGAGGATCTGAGAGAAAAAACACACCTTGATGAGGCAATTCTCATCGGAGAAGCCACCATCGGAGGAATCCGTACAGTGATCGGAGCCATGGATACCAGATTTCTCATGGCTTCCATGGGATATGTGGTGGGAGAAAAGATCACCCGCTCATTTGAGGAAGCAACAAAACAGGGACTTCCGGTCATTCTGTTCTGTTGCTCCGGCGGTGCCAGAATGCAGGAAGGAATCGTATCACTGATGCAGATGGCAAAAACCTCCGCAGCCATTAAACGTCACTCCCAGGCAGGGCTTCTCTACACATCTGTGCTGACAGACCCGACTACCGGTGGCGTTACAGCAAGCTTTGCCATGCTTGGAGATATTATCCTTGCAGAACCAGGCTCACTGATCGGATTTGCCGGCCCGAGAGTCATTGAACAGACTATAGGTCAGAAACTGCCGGAGGGCTTCCAGAGACCGGAATTTCTTCTGGAACATGGATTTCTCGACGGAATTGTTGAACGAGGCTCTATGCGGGATGTTCTTTCGCTGATCCTGAAACTGCATGATACCAGAAAATGTTACGGAGAATTTCCACAGGAAACATCTGCCAGATCTTTCGATACTTTTGGCAAAAAGAAAAAGCAGAAGAAACAAAAAAATCTCACAGCCTGGGACAGAGTCCAGATTGCCAGAAGCAGTGACCGTCCGTCAGCAGCGGAATATATTGATGCCATTTTTGATGATTTCATGGAATTTCATGGTGACAGAGGTGTCAGAGACGACAATGCCATCATCGGCGGCATTGCTACACTGGACGGACAGCCCGTTACAGTAATCGGAATCCGTAAAGGGCATACTACAAAAGAAAACATCAGATGTAACTTCGGAATGCCATCACCGGAAGGGTACAAAAAGGCTCTTCGACTGATGAAACAGGCAGAGAAATTCGGACGTGCAGTCATTGCATTTGTAGACACTCCGGGGGCATTCTGTGGACTGGAAGCAGAAGAACGGGGACAGGGCGAAGCCATTGCAAGGAATCTTCTGGAAATGTCCGATTTGAAGGTGCCGGTTCTTTCGGTTGTAATTGGTGAAGGCGGCAGTGGCGGTGCACTTGCACTTGCAGTCGGCAATGAAGTCTGGATGATGGAAAATGCAACCTACACCATCCTTTCACCGGAAGGCTTTGCATCTATTCTCTGGAAAGACAGCAGAAAGGCACCGGAAGCTGCGGAGGTCATGAAAGTAACGGCGGCTCATCTGAAAGAACTGGGAATCATTGAACGGATCATACCGGAGGAATATCCTGCAAGTGAGGAGAATTTGCCGGAAATTGCAGAATATATGAAGATCAGAATGAAGCAGTTCCTGGAGAAACAGACTGGTAAAAGTGGACTGCAGATTGCACAGGAACGGTATGAGAGGTTTCGTAAGATGTAGCACGATATTAAAAGGGACGCGCAGAAAAATATTTTATTTGGAGTGCGGTTTCGGGGTCTAAGATATTCTAAGCTCTCAGAAATCTGCTAAAGGCATGAGCCGTCTTGTCAAACTCGCTCCGTTGCAAACTTCGCTCAGACAGTGATGCAGCCGGCTCATAACGCAGATTTCTGAGAACTAAGAATATCTAAGACCCCTGCAAATGCACTCCAAATAAAATATTTTTCTGCGCTGTTTTGTTGCAGGTTGTCATGCGTCCCTTTCCATAACAAACTTTTTTAAAATTTCCTCCATCCCGACTTGAAATAAGAAAGCCTCTGACGTATAATAAACCCGAAAGTAGAAAGGCGCTGCTTTTAAGCAGGGTCTTTTTTTACAGATTTTGAATATATAAAAAATTCAGGAGTGAAAAAAGTTATGACCAAGATCAGAACAAGATTTGCACCAAGCCCTACAGGCAGAATGCATGTTGGAAATTTAAGAACAGCATTATATGCATACCTTATTACAAAACATGAAGGCGGAGATTTCATCCTCCGTATTGAAGATACAGACCAGGAACGTTACGTAGAAGGCGCTGTAGATATTATCTACCGTACTCTTGCAAAAACAGGACTTCTCCATGATGAAGGTCCGGACAAGGACAAAGGCTTTGGACCGTATGTTCAGAGTGAGCGTCAGGCACAGGGAATCTATCTGAAATATGCACAGCAGTTAGTAGAACAGGGTGATGCATACTACTGTTTCTGTAAGAAGGAAGAACTGGAAGGTATGAAACGTGTTGTGGCAGGAAAAGAGATTTCCATTTATGACAAACGTTGCCTTAAACTTTCCAAAGAAGAAGTACAGCGTCGTCTTGATGCAGGAGAACCACACGTAATCCGTTTCAATATGCCAACAGAGGGAACTACAACATTCCATGATGTAATCTACGGAGATATCACAGTAAACAATGAGGAACTGGAAGATCTGATCCTGATCAAATCTGACGGATACCCAACTTATAACTTTGCAAACGTAATCGATGACCATTTAATGGAAATCACACACGTAGTAAGAGGTAACGAGTATCTTTCCTCAGCTCCGAAATACAACCGTATCTACGAAGCTTTCGGATGGGATATCCCGGTTTATGTACATTGTCCGCTGATCACAGATGAGACACACCAGAAGCTTTCCAAACGTTGTGGACATTCCTCTTATGAAGACCTGCTTGATCAGGGATTTGTTTCAGAAGCAATCATCAACTATGTGGCACTTCTCGGATGGAGTCCTTCTGACAACAGAGAGATCTTTACACTGGATGAACTGGTACAGGTATTTGATTATCATCATATCAATAAATCTCCGGCAGTATTTGATATTGCGAAACTTCGTTGGATGAATGGTGAGTATATCAAGAAAATGGATGCGGATGAATTCTATGAGAGAGCACTTCCGTATATGAAAGAAGTTCTGAAGAAAGACTACAACTTCAAAAAGATTGCAGGAATGGTACAGACCAGAATCGAAACATTCCCTGACATTCCGGCTCTGATTGACTTCTTTGAGGAAGTACCGGAATATGATTCCGCCATGTACTGCCATAAGAAAATGAAGACAAATGAAGAGACTTCTCTTACAGTATTAAAAGAAGTACTTCCGGTTCTGGAAGAACAGGAAGATTATACAAATGATCCGTTATTTGAAACATTAAGTGCATTTGTAAAAGAGCATGGTTATAAGAACGGATATGTAATGTGGCCTCTGCGTACTGCTGTTTCCGGCAAGCAGATGACGCCGGCCGGTGCTACTGAGATCATGGAGATCATCGGTAAAGACGAGACAATCAAACGAGTAAAGGCAGCTATTGAGAAATTAAGCAAATAAATATGAAGAGAAATCCATCTCAACTTCGGGCAATCACTCACCTGTCAGGACCTATGATGGTCCTGGCAGGTCCCGGCTCGGGGAAAACTTCCGTTATTGTGGAGAGAACTGCATACATGATCAATGAGGGGAAGATACCGGCTTCTTCTATTTTGGTTGTAACTTTTTCCAGAGCAGCGGCAACAGAGATGAAAGAACGGTTTTTGAAATTCGTGGGACAGAACAGAAGCGAAGTGACTTTTGGAACTTTCCACGGAATTTTTTATGGGATTTTGAAAGCGGCCTATCATCTGAGTGCGGCCAATATTCTTTCTGAGGAAGAGAAATTCAGTATTCTACGTGAGATGACTGAGAAATATGGACAGGAAATGGCTCAGGAGGGAGATTTCATTGAAGAAGTTGCCAGGGAAATCAGTGTTGTAAAGGGAAACTGTATTTCTCCGGAGCATTATTATGCATCCTGTTGCTCGGATGAGATATTCAGGGACATTTTTCATGGCTATAAGCAGGCTCTGAAGGCGAAACGCAAGCTGGATTTTGATGATATGATCCTCTGTTGTTATGAACTTTTTTCTCAGAGACAGGATATCCTGAATGCATGGAGAAGAAAATTTGTCTACATTCTGGTGGATGAGTTTCAGGATATCAACAGCTTACAATACAAGATTTTGCAGATGCTGGCGGCACCTGTCAATAACCTGTTTATTGTAGGGGATGATGACCAGTCCATCTATCATTTCCGGGGCGCAAGACCAGAGATTATGTTAAATTTTACAAAGGATTATCCGAAGGCAGAGACAGTCCTTCTGAATGTGAATTACCGGTGCAGTAAGAATATCCTGCGTACAGCCATGAAAGTGATCGGATGTAATACCAGACGTTTCAAAAAGCAGCTGGATACTCCAAATGAAGAAGGGATGCCTGTGACGTGCAAGGAATTTGATAATCCAAGAGAAGAGTATATGTGCGTGGTGGCAGCACTGAAAAAAAGAATGGAGCGCGGCGAGGATCTGCTGAATACGGCAATCCTGCTTCGTACAAATCAGGAATCGGAAGGTCTGATTAATGTGCTGATGGAATATCAGGTTCCTTTTACAATGAAAGAACAGCTTCCCAATCTTTTCCGCCACTGGATCTGCCGGGCGCTTCTGGCTTATCTTGAAATGGCAGCAGGAGACAGGAGCAGGAAGAATTTTCTGGAGATCATGAACCGGCCAAATCGCTATATTTCCAGAGAAGCGTTGAACAGTTCGCAGATTAATTTTAATGAACTTCGGGAATATTATAAAGACAAAGACTGGATGTGCGACAGGATTACCACACTGGAAACGCATCTGAGGATTCTTGGTACTCTTTCCCCTTTTGCTGCGATTAATTTTATCAGAAAAGGAATGGGATTCGAAGAATACTTGCGTGAATATGCACAGTATCGTAAAATAAAACCAGAGGAACTGCTTGAGACCCTGGACCGGATCCATGAGAGTGCAAAAGGCATGAAAACCCTGGCGAAGTGGCAGGTTTACATAGAAGAATATACGAAGCGCCTGAATGAACAGGCAAGGAAACAGCAGGATAAAAAAGAAGGAGTGACTATATCCACACTCCATGCGGTAAAAGGTCTGGAATATGATATTGTGTATATTCTGAATGTTAATGAAGGAAGCATTCCATATCGCAAGGCGGTTTTGGCAGAAGCAGTGGAAGAAGAACGAAGATTGTTTTATGTAGGGATGACCAGGGCGAAAAAGAAGCTGGTGCTTGCCTATGTGAAACGTCAGTATGAGAAGGAACGGGAGCCTTCCCGGTTTCTTGAGGAGACAGGCCTATGAATAAAGGAATTATTTACTGTACAAAAATACGGGAAGAATATGAAGGCGCACATATGGAGCATATGATCGCAGAGAAACTTCTGGAAATCGCACTGAAAAAAGAATATGGAATCAATCTGTACAATGAACCCAGAGCAGAGGGAGAACATGGAAAACCATTCCTTTCCTATCGTCCGTCCCTGCATTATAATATCAGTCATTCCGGAAAATATGTGGTATGTATTCTGGCTGATCAGGAGGTTGGAATTGATGTGCAGATTCATTGCAGAGCCAATTATGAAAGAATGCTCAGACGTATGGTACCCCGGGAACAGTATCTCGAAATTCTCTCAGATATAAATGTGGAAAAGAAATTTTTTGAACAGTGGGTACTGAGGGAAGCTTATATCAAATGGACCGGTGAGGGGCTTTCCAGAGACATGAGGACTATATCCATGGATGAAGGCAGTCATATGCTGCTTGATATGGAAGACGGTTACAGTGGAGCAGTATGGGCAATGAATCCCATGGAAATCAACTGGAAATATGAAGACATCATACTTGGGTAAGACATGAACAGACAAACGAAGAAAGAAATCCGGAGACTGGCAGTGAAGATTCTTGTAGCAGTACTGGCACTTGGACTGGCTTTCTGGGGATATGCTTTCGTATACAGGGGTAAGACGGAACCTCCTGCAAAATATCCGGTAACCAACCAGGATGCTGCAGTGTATTCATTACGTGGACAGATACAGATGCTGTCGCAGCAGGAGGAGTTAAATACCTTTGCCTTTGAGGACAGAAAAAAAGAAAAAGAGTACGGAACTTATATTATTCCCGGACTGAGATATACAAGAACATTCCTGAATGCAGAGGGTACAAAACAGGCGTTATGTACTTCCATGACTCCTCAGGGACTTGCAGTGACCGATGAGTATGTACTTGTAAGTGCCTATTGTCATACGGAAAAACATAACTCTGTTATTTATGTAATCAACAAAGAAACTCACAGATTTATCAAAGAGGTAGTCCTGCCAGGTCTGCCTCATGTAGGCGGACTTGCCTATGATCAGGAACATGATATGCTGTGGTATTCTTCAAATACCAATGGAATCGCGCAGGCGATCAGCATTAAGATGGATGTGCTGCGTGACTATAATTATGCGGATAACCATATGCCTGTGCAGGTAAATCAGACATGTAGTCTTTATGGAATCGTGAGAGATTCTTTTATGACTTTCTATAAGGGGTGCCTGTATGTAGGATGTTTTAACAAATATACAGAGAGCACCATCGCGAGATATGCGGTGGATTCAAAAGGTGATCTGGTGAATACTTTTAATGAGGAACTTGGCATGATGTTTGAAATGGCGGTTCCGCTGGATTATTCTACAATATCAGAACAGGCACAGGGAATGGCTTTTTATAACGATAAGCTGTTGTTGTCTCATTCTTTTGGTATTCTGCCATCCAGGATTGTTTTTTATGAACAGTCGGATAAACGTCTGTATGTCAATGAAAATTCTGCAAGATCATACAGAATGCCTGAGATGATCGAGCAGATTGTTGTAGAAGGGGATGAACTTTACGTACTCTTTGAATCAGGAGCTTATGCGTACAGGGGGTATGCAGGAAATGTGGTAGACCGGGTTCTGAAGCTGAATCTGATAAAAATGGAAGAGTCTTATCAGGAAGAGTACTAAAATCGGTTTGTCCACATATATTAAGTGTAAAGAGGTGAGACATATAGAAGCGCAGCAGATTGAAAACCTGTTTGCCGGAAATATCCGGAATCTTTTAATGGATGCGAAGCTGGATTATGATAAATTATATGAGATACGCCTTCGTGTAGGGCGTCCGTTGTTTTTAACTTATGACGGAGGAGAGTGTTTTCTGCGAAAACCGGGTCAGGAACAGTATCTGGTGACAACGGAAGATCTGAAAGAAACACTGGAATATGTCACAGGATATTCCCTGTATGCTTATGAGGATGAGATCAGACAGGGATTTATCAGTGTTCAGGGTGGTCACAGAGTAGGTGTGACCGGAAAGGTAGTGCTGGATCGGGGCAGGATCATGGGAATGAAATATATTTCCTGCATCAATGTCCGTCTGGCACATGAGATTCAGGGATGTGCGGATAAGGTGATGCCTTATATCCGTACAGAGAAATGGGTTGCAAATACATTGATCATTTCACCGCCAAGGTGTGGAAAGACTACGCTGCTCAGAGATATTATCAGGCAGCTCAGTAATGGATGGGCCAATACCCAGGGTCTGACAATAGGTGTGGTGGACGAGAGAAGTGAGCTGGCAGGCTGTTATCAGGGAATTCCTCAGAATGATCTGGGAATGCGTACAGATGTGCTGGACTGCTGTCCGAAATCAGAAGGTATGCAGATGCTGGTCCGTTCCATGTCACCGGATGTGGTTGCAGTGGACGAGTTAGGCTGTGAAGAGGATTTCAAGGCAGTTGACTCAGTGATCCATTGTGGATGTAAGCTGATTGCGACTGCACATGGAAGCTGTCTGGAGGATGTTCTGGATCAGCCATTCTTTTATAAGCTTATGGGCGAGAAAGTATTTGAACGTTATATTATCCTGGACAAAAATGATCAGGCAGGATGTCTGAAAGCTGTATTAGATGAAAATGGAAAAGTATGCTTAGAACAGTAGGATTATGTGTAATTGTAATTTCCGGTGTCGGTTGCGGTTTTGCCATGAGCAATGAACTTGGCAGACGCAAAAAGATGATGGAAATGATCTTACGGATGATCATCCTCCTAAGAGGAGAAATACGTTATGGAAATAAATCTCTGTACGATGCCTTTACAGGTGCTTCCGGGAAACTGGAAGGGAAGTACAGAGAATTTTTTATACTTACGGCACAGAAAATGAAAGAAAAAACAGGGGATTCCTTTGGGACAATCTTCAGAGAATCGGCCGGAAAGTGTCTGGATCTGGATTGTCTTTCGCAGGAAGAGAGAGACAGATTTTATTCACTGGGAGATCAGCTTGGTTATCTTGGACTGGATATGCAGCTAAAACAGATGGATCTGATGGAAAAGGAAACAGAATATGCGATCAGGGAACTCAGGAAAGATTTTTGTGAAAAAAGAAAATTATACCGCAGTATGGGAATACTGGGCGGAATATTTGTGGCTGTGTTTTTTTGGTGAGCATGTATTTATAATCTGTTTCTTTACTGTGTAGATTACTGTTTTGCTATATCTGGCAGCAGAAGCCGGAAAGGAGAGACTGTGGAGGTAAGTCTTATTTTTAAAATCGCTGCAGTAGGGATTCTGGTTTCTGTTCTCTGCCAGATCCTAAAACACAGTGGAAGGGATGAACAGGCATTTCTGGTAAGCCTGGCGGGGCTTCTGATGGTGCTGTTCTGGATTGTTCCATATATTTATGAACTGTTTGAAAGTATTCAGCAGTTGTTTGTGCTGTGATTTCAAATCAACTGTTATGGCAGTTGACAGAACAGAAAGAGGTTTGAATGGCATGGATATTGTGAAAGTTTCAATCATGGGTATCTGCGGAATGATGCTTGGTTTTATTCTAAAAGAAACCAGACCGGAATTTGCTGCACTTGTGACCATGATGACGGGTTTTCTGATTCTTGGTCTTGCAGCAGGAAAAGTTTCTTATCTGTTTGAAACCATGAACAGGCTGAGAGAAAGCTTCCCCATAGACAGCAGTTATCTCACAGTTCTGGTTAAGATTATCGGGATTACATATATCGGACAGTTTTCATCTGCAATCTGCAAAGATGCCGGATATCAGATGATCGGAACACAGATCGACCTGTTCTGTAAACTGTCTGTGATGGTTCTGAGTATGCCGGTACTGCTGGCAATTCTGGATACGATTTCGGAGTTTATGATATGAGGCAGGATAAAGAGAGAAGTATCAGGGAACAGGCAGATCTGTGGAAAGGTTACTGGTGTATACTGGCATGTATACTTTTGGTGGGAAGAGTGTCATATCTTACATTCTTTCAGAATCATATAGTATCCGTATATGCCGCTGCGCAGACAGAACAGAAAGAAGATTCTTCAGTACAGATCCTGCAGGAGAATCTAATGGAAGAGATACAGATTGATGATGTGCAGAAAATGTTGGATGAGATTATGGATGATCATGTTTTTTCTGTCAGAGAAGCACTGATGAATATCATAAACGGGGAGGATCCTGTTTCAAAAGAGACTGTACGGAGCTTTTTGTATAGTCTCTTTTTTTCGGATATAGAGAATGAAAAAGGATTAATACTGAAACTTTTACTTGTGATTTTTATTGCAGCGGTGCTGGCGGAGTTTGCTGATGTTTTCGGAAACGGACAGGCTGGCAGTATCAGCTTTTATATTGTCTATCTTGCGCTATTTACAATGCTTATGGAGAATTTCTCAAGGCTTGGAAGTACGCTTACAAACTGGCTTCTTGGACTGACGGATTTCATGAAAGTTCTGTCTCCGGCTTATTTTATGACAGTGGCTGCATCAACCGGATCATCAACAGCTGCTGCATTTTATGAAGGAATTTTGCTGATGATCTGGGCGGTTCAGTGGCTTCTTGCAAATCTGTTTCTGCCTGCTGTAAACCTGAGTTTGCTTCTGAAAATGGTTAATTATTTGTCAAAAGAGGAGATGCTTACAAAAATGGCAGAACTTTTGGATGTAGCTGTAAACTGGGGGTTGAAAACTCTTCTGGGAGCTATTGTTGGTCTGCAGATTGTGCGGAATATGGTGAGCCCGGTGATGGATGCCATGAAGCGTTCTGCTGTTGGCAAGGCAGCGAGTGCGATTCCTGGCATTGGAAATGCAGTGACCGCTGTAACAGAATTAGTGCTGACCAGTGCAGTGATGGTGCGAAACAGTTTTGGCGCAGTAATCGTGATCCTTCTGTTGCTGATTGGAGCAGGACCGATTATCCATTATGGAAGTCTTTCTCTGGTTTATCGTTTTCTGGCTGCGATTGCACAGCCAATTTCTGACAAAAGAGTTGTGGGAGCCCTGAGTACAATGGGGGAGGGATGTGCAATGCTTTTAAAGCTTTTGCTGACAGCAGAAGTACTTTGCATGCTGACATTCCTGATAGTTGTAGTTTCTGTATCCTGATGAACTGACAGAAAGATTGCCGGAGGAAACATATGAAAGAAGAGCTGTATTTATGGATTCGGAATCTGGCAGTATTTTATATCTTTTTCACTGCGGTTCTGAATCTGATACCTGACCAGAAGTATGAGAAATATGTACGCTTTTTTATGGGCCTGCTGCTGATTTTTATGATGAGTACCCCGATATTTTCCATTCTTGGAAAAGGTTCGGAACTGACGGAAAGTTTTCTGAATAATTTTTCTGAAGAAAACAGAGAGAAAGAACTCCGGGAATTTCAGAATATTCAGAAAGTCTATCTGGAAAAAGGTTACGAACTGGAACTGGAACAGAAAATCCGGGAAACTCTGGAAAAAAGAGGCATAGAAGTATATAAGGTGAAAGTAAATATAGAAGGGGAGGAGACGCAGGCAAACCTTGTACTGAAGACAGAAATTTCTCAGGAGGAGAGAAAGGAGCTTAAAGATGCGCTGGTGGAAGAGTGGGGACTTAAAGAAAACAGAATTTGTATCCAGATTGTCCGAAATGAATCCGGCAAAATGGGGAATCCTGTTGCTCATCGGAGTACTTCTGGCAGTAGCGGCGATGCCTGTATCCAGTAAGCAGCAAAAGAAAAATACGGCAGGAGAGCAGAGTGAAGATATGCAAAAAAGTGTTCTGGAAGAGAAACTTGAAGCATTTCTTGAAAATACGGAAGGGGTGGGAAAGGTACAGGTTATCCTGATGACAGATGAGAAGAAAGACAGGCAGAGCTTCTATAATTCAGAAACCATACAGGTGACCGGTGTTCTGATTTCTGCGGAAGGTGGAGGAAATCCTGTAGTGGTCCAAAATATTCAGGAGGCGGTCATGGCATTATTTCAGGTGGATGCTCATAGAATTAGAATAATGAAAATGAAATGAGGAGATAAATGTGAAAAAAGTCATCGGAAAAAATCAGGTCATTATTACATCGCTGGCAATTCTGATTGCAGTGGCAGGATATCTGAACTTTGCGGATGTAGATCTTGGATTCAGGGATAAGGAGGCAAGTACGGACAGCAGCAGTATCCTTGAAGATGCAGGATATGATCTTACAGATGAAACTGCTCTTCTGGATGAAAATCAGGCAGATGGAGGTCTGACTGATAACAGTCTTACAGACAGTCAGGAAACGGATACTCCCGGGGAGGCTGTGTTTACGGGTTCTACAGGATTTGCCGCACAGGCAAAGATCAGCAGAGAACAGGTGCGCTCACAGAACAAGGCAGATCTGCAGGACATTATCAATAATGAAGAAATTGATGATGAAGAGAAGCAGGAGGCAATACATACGATGGTCTCGATGACAGACCTTTCAGAAAAAGAAGCGGCAGCAGAGCTTTTGCTGGAGGCGAAGGGCTTTAAGAATGTAGTTGTAAATCTTACCGGAGAAACTGCGGATGTTGTGATCCCTGAAGCAGAACTTTCTGATGCACAGAGAGCACAGATTGAAGATATTGTAAAAAGGAAAACAGGAATTGCGCCAGAAAATATTGTGATCACCCCACTGAAGGAGAGTGAAGATGCAGAAGATACAACACAGACAGATGAAACATCAGCAGATACTTCGTATGAGGAAGACAGCGAAACATCAGCACAGCCATATGAGGATACCGCAATCGATACAACTGATATTTATGATTGATATTTTGATATGAATATGCGAACATATATCTTGACAGAAAAGAGGTGCATATACTAGAATAGGAATGCTGTAAAAAAATAGAAAACGTAACTGATACCGGCTGTTGCCGGTGTTTTATGCAAACAATTATAAGAAAGCGCAACAGGAGGCTGAACGTGTCTAAGTATACGAATGAAATAGAAAAAAGAAGAACATTTGCCATTATTTCCCATCCGGATGCAGGTAAAACTACACTGACTGAGAAATTCCTGCTGTATGGCGGAGCAATCAATCTTGCCGGAAGTGTTAAAGGTAAGGCAACAGCCCGCCATGCAGTGTCAGACTGGATGGAGATCGAAAAAGAGAGAGGTATTTCCGTTACTTCCTCTGTTCTGCAGTTTCATTATGATGGTTACTGCATTAATATTCTGGATACACCGGGACATCAGGATTTCTCGGAGGATACTTACCGTACACTGATGGCAGC